>SESG01009696.1_pt1 | contig 14508 bp, 13 predicted proteins | sample 3171421 | NCBI WGS metagenome assembly SESG01 (sample SAMN10866946, study PRJNA518727) | freshwater metagenome | biome: subpolar coniferous forest; feature: holomictic lake; material: water; isolation source: holomictic Lake 227, 6 m and 8 m depth | place: Canada: near Kenora, Ontario | collected... | reverse complement strand
TCGTTCGTGGATTCACATTGAGATGTTCAAGCATCCAGTCGTTGTCATCATTCTTGAATGGCCCCAGTGCATAAACTTTTTCGCACCCGATGATGTCGACGAAGAATCTTTCTGCCTCATCGAGATCAGGGACAGTAAAACCAATATGTTCGGTGCCGCGTAAGCCAGGAAGTGCCATCGGAGCTCCTTTCGAGTGATTGGATACAATCTAAAGGATATTTTCTATTATTACTAGGTTGTTATCAAATATTTATTGCGATTGGATGCAATCGAACCTAAAGTGGGTAACCCCAACGTCGAGGAGCATCGTTATGGCCGTTCGTATCCCACTCTCACCTAGTAAGCCATGGGTTGAACTTCGGTCTACCCCCGAAGATTGGGCAGCGGCAGATCCGCGACTTCTAGAAACGCTTTTGGGCCAAGGCCACATCATTCGTGCATTCGAAGAAATTTTACTCACCTTAGCAACAGAGGGTCTTGTACATGGACCAGTGCATAGCTCAATTGGCCAGGAGGGTGGCGCAATTGGATCTGCATATAGTTTGAACACTGGCGATGGAGTAAATGGCTCACACAGAGGCCATCATCAATTCTTAGCAAAAGTCTTGAATCACGTTTCGGGAAATCAACTTGATGTAAATAATCTCATTACACCAGCTATTCAAGAAGTAATTCAGCGCACGATGGCTGAAATTTTGGGGTTAGCGCAAGGGTATTGCGGGGGTCGTGGTGGTTCCATGCACCTTCAGTGGCTAGATGCTGGCGCATTAGGTACAAATGCAATCGTGGGCGGTGGCGCTCCACTTGCTGCGGGAAATGCATACGCACAATCTCGCTCTGGAACAAACAATGTATCTGTAACATATTTCGGAGACGGCGCTGTAAATATCGGTTCAGTTCTTGAAACGATGAACATTGCAAGCGCTTGGAAATTGCCTCTTTGTTTCTTCATTGAAAATAACCGCTACGCAGTTTCAACACACGTTAGTGAAGTAACCGGAGAGCCACGATTGTCGGCTCGCGGAACAGGTTTTGCAATTCCTTCTTGGTTTGTAGATGGCATGGACCCACTCGCAGTTCATTTAGCTATGACAGAAGCAAATGAAATTATGCGTAATGGTGGCGGCCCAACAATTATCGAAGCAGATGTATATCGATACTTCCACCAAAGCGGACCATTCCCTGGAAGCGCATTTGGATATCGCTCTAAGGAAGAAGAAGCTGAATGGAAAGCGCGCGATCCACTCTTGCGCCTAGCAAATGAAATGAAGAATTTAGGTTTGATTGACGATGAAGGCATCGCTTCTGTTCGTAAGCAAGCAGTTGATTCATGTGCTCTAGCCGTTGCCCAAATCTTTGAAGAAGATCCAGAAAAGGCTGGAAAGAGGCGTATTAAGCCTGCTTTGTGGCCTGACAAATCTTTCGTGGATGTAGGAATTCGTGGAGATGCTTCAGAGCTAAATGGCTTGACCTTTACTGAACCAGCAACCATTGCAGCAAGAACAACGATGAAATACGCAGATGCGGTTGCATCCGTTCTTGACCGTCGATTAGAAACCGACCCTCGGATTGTTATCTTGGGTGAAGATGTTCACCGGCTCAATGGCGGAACAAACGGCGCAACAAAAGGTTTGTCAGCAAAATATCCAGGACGAGTTCTTGGAACTCCAATCAGCGAAAATGCGTTTGCCGGCTTAGGTGGCGGAATGGCAATGGACGGTCGCTTCCGTCCAATTATTGAATTTATGTATGCCGACTTTATGTGGGTTGCAGCAGATCAGCTATTCAATCAAATCGGCAAAGCCCGCCACATGTTTGGCGGAACTCACGATATCCCTGTTGTGCTTCGCACAAAGGTGGCGATGGGTAGCGGATATGGATCACAACATCTTATGGACCCAGCAGGTGTAGTTGCAATGCAGCCTGGTTGGAGAATCATCGCTCCGTCTTCTGCTGCTGAATATATCGGCTTGATGAATACTGCTCTCGCGCTTAATGATCCCGTACTAGTACTTGAACACGTTGATCTTTATCAAGAGCAAGAAGAAATCCCAGAGAACTTTGACTATTACCTTCCGTTGGGTAAGGCTCGCGTCGCGCAAACTGGTGAAGAAGCAACAGTAATTTCATATCTCTCCATGGTTAGAAAGACTCAAGCAGCTATTGCTGAACTTGGAATGAATGTTGACCTCATCGATTTACGTTGGTTAGACCGAGCAAGTATCGATTGGGAAACCATCGGAACAAGTATTAAGAAGACCAACAATGTAATTATTGTTGAACAAGGTGCTCGGGGAACAGGCTATGGAGCTTGGTTATCAGATGAAATCCAACGCCGCTTCTTTGATTACCTTGATCAACCAGTTCAACGAGTGACCGGCAAGGAAGCATCTCCAAGTATTTCAAAGGTCCTAGAACGTGCAGCCTTTGCAGGCGTCGAAGAAGTTGTTGAAGGCTTACGCGCCCTCAAGGCAAATAAGGGCGGAAAATAATGGCTTCAATGATGAGAATGCCAGCCTTGCTGGCAGATGCAACCGAGGCAATTCTTTCGAAATGGCTTGTTAAAGAGGGAGATGCCTTTGAAGTTGGGCAGCCTCTTGCTGAAGTCGAAACTGAAAAAGCACTTGTTGAAGTTCCAGCCGAGACTGCAGGAATTCTCGGTAAGTATCTAGTTGCAGAAGGCAAGAATGCTCAAGTAGGTCTTCCTATCGCTGTCCTTCTTTCTCAAGGGGAAGATGTTTCTGAAATCGACAAACTCTTAGCTGGCGTAACAGTTGCAGCCCCGGTTGCAGCCCCAGTACCGGTAGTTGAAGTTGCAACCACTCCCGTGGTTCAAGCCGCACCTCAACAAGCTGTGCCTGCAAGATCCGGTCGAGTCTTTGTCAGCCCTATTGCTCGCAAGCTTGCTCGTGAGCTCGGTGTCGACATCAATTCCGTAATTGGCACTGGTCCAGACGGTCGAATTGTTAAAGCTGATATCTACGCCGCTAAATCAGTAGTCGGTGCGCCAGCGCAGGTAGTAACAATGAATTCCACTGAGGCTGTTCCACATTCACGCATGCGTAAAGCGATTGCTCGCCGCCTTACCGAGAGCAAAACAACAGTCCCACATTTCTATCTTTCAGCCGCTCTTATTGCCGATGACTTCCTAGAACTTCGGAAGAAACTCAACGAATGGACTACGCAAAAAGTTTCAGTTACTGACTTGATCTTGAAAACTGTTGCAGCAGCATATTCGGATGTTCCAAAAGCTAACTGTGTTTGGGGTGATGAGGCAATGCAATTTTTCAACACGGTCGACATTGCTGTTGCCGTCGCGACAGAAAATGGATTGGTAACCCCCGTTGTTCGTGGCGTAGAGAAATTCCGTTTGGATGACTTAGCGAAAACCACAGGAGATCTTTTTGGTCGGGCCCGTGATGGGAAACTAAAGCAGGATGAGATTCAAGGCGGAACCATCTCAGTAACAAATCTTGGAATGTATGGGACAGATGAGTTCTACGCGATTATCAATCCGCCACAATCAATGATCTTGGCTGTTGGAGCTGCGAAGAAGAAGCCAGTTGTTAAGGGCGATCAAATAGTCCCTGCAACGGTTATTAACTTTACGCTCTCGGTGGATCATCGAAGTATTGATGGGGCTTTAGCCGCAGAATGGCTTGCAGCGTTCTCAAAACGTTTCGAAAATCCGATGTGGATGGTTGTCTAAGCTTACGCAATAACGATTTCTACGCCTTGGTCCGTTAGTAATTTCTTTACCTTTGGATCGATGCCGGCATCTGTGATGATGACATCAATTTCGCTAAAAGGCGCGATTGTGGCAAATGAGCGATTCTCAAACTTTGAAGAATGGGCGACAATCACGACTTTATTTGCACGAGATGCAAGCATTCGATTTATCCGCGCTTCGTCTTCATACGCTGCGGCTGCACCTGTATCAGGATGCAAACCTTCCACGCCGAGAAATGCAACATCGATAATTACTTCTTCAAGAACAGCTTCTGCGTAAGGCCCTGTCAATTCATAAGATTGTGCTCGAGCAACGCCTCCTGTGACAACAATTCGTATTTGATGGCGAACAGTTAACTCAGTTGCGATATTCAATGCATTTGTTACGACAGTGAGCGGTGGGCGTTCAGAATCGTCCCCAGGTGCAAATTCAGGTGATGCGGCAAGGGCGCGAGCAACTTCTGTCGCTGTTGTTCCTCCATTTATTCCAACAACCTGATGTCTCTTGACCATGCCTACCGCTACAAGTGCAATCCGCTTCTTTATTTCATCATCTTTAGCAACCTTGTAGGTGAGCGGTAAATTAAAGGAGCCGCCTGTCGCTGATGCACCACCATGTGTTCGATTGAGAAGTTGTCTTGCAGATAGCGCATCAAAGTCGCGACGGATGGTTGCAGGCGAGACACCTAGGATTTGTGCTGCTTCCTCAACTTCAACAGAACCACGTTCTACGACTAACTCTAAAATGCTATTGAGTCGGTCTTGCTTGCTCACTTCACACTTCCTGCAGTTAATCCTCCGACGAGATATTTTTCAATAGCTGCGAAGAGGATCACGACAGGAACAATTGCTATGAGAGATCCTGCAAAGAGGAAATTCCAGTGAACTTGATACTGGCCAATAAGAGTGGTGAGACCGACAGTGAGAGGCTCACGAGCCGGTGTTGAAATCAATGTTAGCGCGATGACATATTCGTTCCACGCTGCAATAAAGGTGAAGATAAAGGCTGTAACTAGACCCGGTAGGGCAAGTGGCAAGATGACGCGGCGAAGTGTGCCAAAACGGGTCGCACCATCAATCCAAGCCGCTTCTTCAATATCAACCGGGATTGAGGCAAAAAATGAGGAGAGAATCCAGATGGAGAAGGCCATATTGAAAGCGCCATAAATCAAAATAAGGGAGGTGTATGTATCCACGAGGTGGAATTTGATCATTTCACGGAAAATTCCGATGACCAAGGCTGTTGGAGAAAACATCTGGGTCACAAGGACTAAAAGAAGGAAGGCAGTACGGCCACGGAACTTGTTGCGAGCAACATAATAAGCGGCAGGTACGGCAAAAATGAGAACAATGATTGTTGCCGCAAAGGCAATAAAGAAAGAACTCTTGAGGTATCCAAGGAGAGGAATGATCTTCCAAACTTCAGTGAAGTTGCTCCAGGTCCATTTTGATGGCAAATAATCAATAGGAATTTTTGCAATTTCTGCCTGAGGTTTAAGGGCAGTGAGAAGCATGTACAGATAAGGCGCGATAAAGACAACGCCAATAATCCAGCCTGAAATCGTCAGAGAAACCTTGCGTCCTGTAAAGCGCTTGCGAGGAGAGCCGGCCATTGTCATTCGCTTGCCTCCCGCCACTTAGAAACTTTCAAGAAGATTGAGATAAAGATAAGGATGACGATGAAGTTAACCGTCGCCATAGATGCTGACTGACCAATATCTTGGTCGCGGAAGCTAATTTTATAAGCCAACGTGGTTGTGGTGTCTGTCGAATAACCAGGACCGCCGCCTGTCATCGCCCAAATGATTGGGAAAGAGTTGAAGACGTTGATGAGGTTAATAACCGCAGAAACTAAGAGAGCTGGGCGAAGAAGAGGAAAAATAATCTCTCTATAACGCTTCCAACCATTTGCTCCATCAATTGCGCTCGCTTCCAGAATGTCATCTGGAATAGTTGTGAGCCCCGCAAGAATTACATATGTTGTGAATGGTACCGAAACGAAAATCGCAACAACCATTAAGAAAATAAAAGCTTGATTTGGATTTCCAAGCCAGTCAATTGGCTCCTTAAGAATTCCGAGATCTTGAAGAATGCGATTGAGGATTCCGTAAAAGCCATCGAGCATCCAACGCCAAATAATGGCGGTCATAACAACTGATGCGGCCCAAGGAACGATAATTGCATAACGAACAAGTTTGCGACCAGGGAATCTTCCATGAAGGATTTGCGCGACTGGAAGTGAAATGAGAACTGTAACGATTACTACGACTGTTACCCAAAGAAAAGTGCGAACAACTGTCTGCGGCAGATCGGGATTATGAATGAGATTTTTGTAGTTTGTTATCCCGTTCCAACCTTTTGCAATACCTGTCTGATCAATTTCATGAAACGAAGTGCGAATCATTTCGATAGCTGGCCAAACGACCATCACCAAAATTAAAACGACAGCGGGACCAATCCAAGGGAGTGCGCCAAAGCGCCCTCTGCGGACTGATCCCGTTGCCATAGTTATCTATACCTGTCTGATGCTAATTACTTAGCAGCAAGTGCTTTCTTCTGGATATCTCCAAGAACCTTTGTCGGATTGCCTGTTACAGCAAGACCTACAGATTGTTGTAGAGCACCCTTCACTGCTGGCCATGTTGCGATATCTCCTGGGTAGAAGATTGCGTGTGGTAGCAATGCGATGAATGGAGCAAGTGCTGGATCTTTAGCAGCGACTGCACCAGCAGACTTTGTTGCAGGAATGAATCCGCCTGCAGCTGTAAGGAAGTCAGCGTAGTTAGCTGGCTTGTACAAGAAGTCCATGAACTTCTGGATTTCAGCCTGGTGGTTGTTTGCCTTGTATGCAGTGAAGTAATCCTGCACGCCAAGTGTTACAGCCTCTTGACCTGTGTTGTGAACGAATGAACCTGAACCAAGATCGATTCCTGCTCCGCCGTTAGCCTTCAACCATGCTGGTAGGAATACTGAACCGTTGATAAATGCTGCCTTGCCAGCTGCGAACAATGTTTGTGCGCAAGCTGTGCGGTCGCACTTAGCTGGGTTTGGCTCGATGTACTTGAGGTCATTGAGCTTCTTCAAGTACTTCATTGCCTCAACGTTTGCTGCTGAGTTAACAGTCCACTTCTTAGCGGTGTAGTCGTATAGACGACCACCATTTCCGCCTGCCCAGATTGAGAATTCAGCTTGTGCTTCTTCTGGACCCATTGGGATTGCGTAACCGTAAACACCAGGGTTCTTAGCCTTGATCTTTGAAAGTGTTGTAAGAAGTTCCTGCCAAGTTGTAGGAAGCTTTGTTACGCCAGCCTTCTTCAAGATTGCCTTGTTGTAGAACAAAGCGCGAGCAGAAGCTAGATCTGGAACTGCATAAGCTGTTCCGTTGTACATTGAGTTGTTCAAGAATGTAGGAATGATGTCTGCAAGTGTTGAAGCAGAAACCATTTCAGATGCCTTGTATAGGAGACCTGCAGCAGCTGGTGCTGAGTAGTCGCCCTTGTTAACAATGTCAGGTGTCTTACCAGTTGCGATAAGTGTCTTGACCTTGTCATCAATTACATCCCATGAGACAACATTTACTGTCATGGTGATGCCAGGGTTTGCAGCAGCGAACGCCTTGGAAACTGAATCCCATTGTGCTTGCTGTGTCTTTCCATCTCCTGGATAGTCAGCTGCAACCATTGTTAGGTTGACATCTGCAGCGTGGGCCATTGGCAATGAAACGCCAACTGCACCTGTGGCTGCCAAAACGAGCGAAGCTGCAAAAGCAGTTCGACGCATTGATTTCTTCATTTAATCTCCCTTAAGCATTTGAGGGGTGGAGTGAAGGGAGCGGGAGCTCACTTCGGTGGGATGATTCAACGCCACCGGAGAGGAATTGGCAAGGATTTGATTGTAAATGTTTTGTTACAATTGAAATAAATCAAAATAATGCAAATTTTCTTGACTTCCCTCCTTTTGAGGCCTACCGTCTGCCTATGAACTCAGATTCCACAGCTTTTACCACCCATGTCGATCGGGAAATAGCCTCTCAGCCAGATATTTGGCGAAAAGTGGCTGCAATTGCTCCTTCATTCGCGGGCCTGCTCCCCGCGCATGGCGAACGAGTCGCAGCTGTCGGCTGTGGAAGTTCATGGTTTATGTCGATGGCCTATGCCGGCGTCCGTGAAGCCGCAGGCCACGGCGAGACAGATTATTACGCGGGTTCAGAGTTTAACTATGAGCGCAAATACGACCGTATTGTCGCTATTTCACGTTCAGGAACAACCACCGAAGTAGTCGATTTATTAGCCAAAACAAAGCTCCCATCCGTTGTAATCACCGCTGTTGCTGGTTCTCCGGTTACGGACCATGCAACTGAATCAATAATTCTAGATTTCGCTGACGAAGAATCCGTTGTGCAGACGCGCTGGGCAACTGCAGCTCTAGGCCTTCTGCGTGCTCATAATGGCGTGGACTTATTGCCTCTTGCTGATCAAGCAGAGCTTGCGCTCGCTAGTGATCTTGGAGAACTTCCAAACGTCGATCAAATTTCTTTCCTAGGACGAGGTTGGACCATCGGCTTAGCAAACGAAGCGGCTCTCAAAACCCGTGAAGCGGCTCAATTTTGGGCAGAAGCGTATCCAGCAATGGATTACCGCCACGGTCCTATGTCGATTGCTCAAAAAGGTCGTTGCACATGGGCTTTTGGTGAGATTGAGAAGAAACTTGAAGAAGAGATCATCGCTACTGGCGCCCTCTTTGAAAAATCTGAATGGGATCCAATGGTTCACCTCATTCGTGCCCAACGAGTTGCCGTCGCGATTGCCAAGAAGCGTGGGCTAAATCCTGATCAACCACGCGGCTTGAATCGTTCAGTAATTCTTTCCTAAACCTCACTCGACATTAGAATCATCAAGTGCCCTCCGAGTCCAATCAAGACCTAGTAATAGGTATTGATGTTGGAGGCACGGAAATCAAAGCCGGCTTTCTGCGCGGATCTGAAATTATTTCTGCAAGAAGATGGCCGACTGAACGCGAAAAAGGGCCAGATCACGCAGTAAATCAAGTGCTTTTGGCAGCAAAAGAAATGCATCGCGAATTCCCCGAAGCAACTGCAATTGGTGTTGTTGTCCCTGGCGTAGTTAATTCAAAAGCAGGAATTGCTGAATATTCAGAAAATATCGGATGGCGCGATATTCCATTTGGAAAACTAGTTAACGAAGCTACTGGATTGCCTGTTGGATTTGGACACGATGTGCGTGCCGGCGGAGTAGCTGAGTCAATGTATGGCGCAGGCAAGGGTTATAAAAATTCGTTCTTCATTCCAATTGGAACTGGAATAGCCGGAGCGATGGTGATTGATGGAGAACTATTCGATGATCCATATTGCGGTGAAATAGGACATCTAGATGTCGTGAGTGGATACGTGTGCGCATGTGGAATTGTTGGTTGTCTCGAGAGTATTTCAACAGGTCCATCGATTGTTCGAATCTATAACGAGCAAAGTGATATTAAGTTATCCGATTCATCGGAAGTACTAAAAGCGGCAAAAGGTGGAGATGCTCTTGCAGCGAAAGTCTGGCAGGCATCAGTTGACGCAATAGCTTTCACATTAACCGCGTATATAAATATTCTCGCACCCGAAATAATCATTGTTGGCGGGGGAGTTTCAAAGGCTGGAAGAGACTTATTAGATCCAATCGAGAGTTATTTTGATCGACGTTTAACGTTTCAAAAAAGACCAAAATTAGTCATTGCTGAACTTGGTGATCACGCCGGCATGATTGGTTCTGGCATATTCGGATTGCGAGCACGAGGATGATTATTCATGCGAAGCAGGCGCTAATCTCAGGCGAATTAGTTACAGATGTGAAAATTGAAGTAACAGATGGCCTGATTACATCTCTTGAAGCGCAAGGAAGCGTGGATTTAGAAATAGCTGGAACGCTGATTCCGGGGTTTGTTGACATGCACTGTCATGGAGGCGGCGGAAGTTACTTTTCAGCAAAAAACGTTGAAGACATTCAAAAAGTGATTGATACACATAAGAAAAATGGCACAACTACAACAATTGCTAGCCTTGTAAGTGAACCGTTAGATCAATTAAAAGAGCAGATCAAAAGGCTGCTCCCATTTGTTAAGAGTGGAAAGATTGCTGGGATCCATTTAGAAGGCCCATATCTTTCACCCGGACAATGCGGCGCGCATGACCCAGCACTTCTTCGCGATCCAATCATTCCTGAGTTGCAAGAGCTTCTCGATGTGGCAGATGGTTCAATCTCAATGGTGACTCTGGCTCCAGAACTTCCACACGGACTCGAAGCAACAGAATTTCTTGTTGATAATGGAGTCGTTGTTGCAATAGGACATTCTGACGCAGATGCTGAAGTTACAAAAAAAGCACTTGCAGCTGGAGCATCAGTCATTACACATTTTTATAACGCAATTCCAAGAATTGATCACTATCACCCAGGTATCACACTTACTGGACTCCTCGATGACTCAGTGATTCTTGAATTAATAAATGATGGACACCATGTTGCCAATGCCGCAGTGGAGCTAGTTCTTAAGAACGCTCCGGGTCGCATGGTCTTAATAACCGACGCAATGTGTGCTGCAGGTGTTGATGGCGGCGGTGATTTTAAAATCGGAAGTCTTGATGTGATAGTTAAAGAAGGCGTCGCAAGATTGAAATCAAATGGATCACTTGCGGGAAGTACGCTAACCATGAAAAGTACATTTGAGCGTTTGATGAGTGAATTTGGAGCTACTGTTGAATATGCCTCTTACTGTGCATCAACTTTGCCAGCAAGAACTTTGGGAATTGAATTTGTCGGAGAGATAGCAATTGGAAAGTCTGCACACTTTGTGGAGCTAGATAGTGCAACGAATAAAGTAGTAAATACCTTTACTTTTTAGTACTAGTTCACACACGGAATAGTTGATCCGCTTACACCCGTTCCATTTGCTTGATGCGCATAATTAATTTTCGTTGGCTTAGGTGCAGGAGTTGTTGACGATGAACTTCCTGGGCTGGCCTTTACAACCGGTGCTGGATAGAACAAATCTTTGGTGAATTTGCGAACTGTAGGCAGGTCTACGAGGTTTACAGATTGACTGTTTCTCATGACATAACCTTCGATTGGCAGCGTATGGAAGACAATTTTTCCACCAGTAAGGGATTTTGCTTGTGGCAAGAATCCAAGAACATCCCACCCACTGTCAATAACTACATCTTTTTTGGCTACATCCAACAAGCCCTGAAGTTTGCTGAGATTTCCAAATATTCCCTGCGTGCGGAACTTTGTAATAACGCCGGTTATAAAAGCTTGCTGGCGGTGAGTTCTATCAAGGTCGCCGTTTGGAAGGCCATGTCGCTGACGCACAAACATGAGCGCTTGCACGCCCGAAATGGTTTGAAGACCGGCTGGGAATACAGCGCCTGAATACTGTTTGTCATTAACTGCGTGCTTTAAACAAACCTGAATTCCGCCAAGTGCGGTTGCAAGATCGTAGAACCCAACAAGGTTTACTTCAGCGAAATGGTCAATTGGAATTTGTAGGAATTCAGAGATCGCTTGGATTGTCGCGATACGTCCTTTTTCGCGCGATTGCTGTTCTCGCATAGGTTCTTTTACACCTAGCTTGTATAGGCGAGAGTCCTCAGCGTATTTTGCGTAGCCGTATGCTTCTTTGATCTTCTTCATTCCAAGCCCAGGTACGTTGACATAGTCATCACGTGGAATCGAAATCGCAGTTGCGGGTCCCTTTGCAGGAATATGAATCACAATCATTGTGTTTGTGTTGTAGCCACCAACTGAAGATGACGAACCAACGTGCATGTAATCCAAGAGTTTGCGTGGAAGATCGGCGCCGTTTGCGTCGCGACGAGAATCAAGCCCAAGCAAAAGTATGTTTGTATCTTGGTTCTTGGAGGCCGCCACACCCTTGAGGGCTTTTGAACGCGGGATTGAGGTTGCTGCAGTATTTGTAAAGAAGGCGAATAAAGCAGATGCGAAAACAACGCCGATTGAGAGCGCTGCAACTATTTTGTGTTTTCGCTTATGCATAAGGGGCAATAGTAACAACCCATTTTGGTTGAAGAGGCCTATCCTTCAATCTATGCATGGATTGTTGGCATTGGTGGGCTCGGGTGAGTATCTGCCTGTCATGCAGCCTTTTGAAACTGAGTGGCTCCTGAAAGGGGAAGCTCGAGGTAAGAAGCGAAAATATGTGCAGTTGGCGACAGCGGCAGGAAAAGAAAGTACCGCTCGACACGAATTCTGGAAAAATTTAGGTGCAGAACAAGCAGCGCGCATGGGCGTCGAACATGTTTTTCTTCCAGTCTTTACAAGAGAAGATGCCTTGAGTCACAAATACGACGAACAAATTGATGGCGCAGCGCTAATTTATTTATCTGGTGGAGATCCTGGATATTTAGTTTCGACACTCGAAACATCACCGGTCTGGAATGCAATCTATGAGAATTGGAAAGAAGGAAGTTCTCTCGCCGGGTGCAGCGCCGGAGCAATGGCGATGCACGGGCTGGGAGTTTTACCCTTGATGAAAGTCCTGCCGCACTATGACCGTTATTTTCGCTTTGTTCCAGATAAAGCAGCGAAGCTCGTGGGCAGAACGCCAGATGGTGGCCGGCTAATTGGCATTGATGAAAAAACAGCTCTTGTTAGTGAGGACTTGGAAAATTGGGTAGTTCAAGGGGAAGCAAAGGTGCATCTCCTAGATGGACCAGCATTATCATTTACTTATGAGCAAAGTAGCTAATTTCAACGAAAGGCTTGCGGCAAAGATAACTTCTGGAGTCGCAACTATGTGGTGCGCCTATGCGTTTGCACTCATTGCTCTTGTGTCACTTCCTTCAGCAATCAAAAGCGGAAGCGTTATTGTGATTGTTGCCTGGATTGCTCAAACGTTTTTGCAATTAGTTTTGTTATCAATAATTATGGTTGGCCAAAATGTCGGCGCAAAATCTGTCGAACAGAAAATCAATGAAACCCATGCAGCCTCATTGGGAGAATTTGAGTTAGCAAAGGAAGCCCGAGGATTTGCACAACAAGAGCTGGCAGAGCTCAAAGAAATCACAAACGAAATTCATCGAGTGATCAGAGATTTAGAAAGTAAGCAATAAGAAATGCGTGAAATTCTCAAGCGCCCAGATTACCGGCGCTTTCTACTAGCGCGATTTATCTCCAATTTTGGCAATGGAATGGGGCCAATAGCCCTTGCTTTTGGGGTTCTTCACATGCGTGGAGGAAACGCCTCTCTACTCGGTCTGATTCTTGCCATCCAGACAATCTCGATGCTTTGCATGTCACCACTTGGTGGAGTTATTGCCGATAAATATGGTCGAGTGATGGTCCTAGGGCTGATGGACATTATTGGCGGATCAGCCTTTCTCATTCAGGCATATTTCTTTAGTACAGGGCACGTTCCTCTTTCTGTATTTCTTATTGTGAACATTATCTTCGGTTTGTGCTGGGGTGTTTTCTGGCCAGCATTTGGTGGATTGATGCCCGCACTCGTTGATGAAAAGGAATTGCAAACTGCAAATTCAACAAATCAGTTTGTAGCAAATATTGCAATCATCAGCGGAACTGCTGTTGGGGGCATCCTTGTTTCGACCATTGGATCAACACTCGCACTGACTTTTGATGCACTTTCTTTCATTGTATGTGGAGCAATCGTTTTCAGTATGCGTCATTTGACGGTATCAAGTGAAAGTTCCACTTCGATGTTGGACGATTTGGTGCATGGCTGGAAAGTATTCACTTCTTTTCGATGGATTGTGGCGATTGTCGCCGCATTTGGAATCATCGTCATGTGTTGGGCTGCTGCAGAAAATATTTTGGGTCCATTGATTTCTCTCAAGAGTTTTAATGGAGCAAAGTCGTGGGCAATAGTTCTCTCAGCTGAAGCCGTGGGATACATTGTCGGTTCACTGCTCGGTATGCGAATTCGCCCTAAATATCCGATGCGTTTTCTGATGTTGATGACTTTCTCTGTTTCTGTTTACATATTTGCTCTTGCAAGACCTCAACAATTATGGGTAATCGCCTTTTGCGCATTTTTCTGGGGAATCACCCTCGACCTTTGGGGCGCAATTTGGACGACGGCACTTCAAAAAGAAGTGCCTCGAGATTCACTTTCTCGAGTTTCAGCATTTGATGGAATGGGTTCACTCTCCCTTCGACCACTGGGCCTTGCGATAGCTGCTCCCCTAGCCAACTGGTTGGGACTCGGAAGAACCCTCACGATCTTGGCCGTTCTTTCGGCGGTTGTGACCGGACTTACTCTCATGGTTCCGCAGGTCTGGAAGATGCAGTTCACAGAAAACTCTTAGCAACTACCCACAGTTCTTCGAGGATTACTCAATTAGATTGTCCTCATAGCTTTTCACAAAAGCTCGTCAGGCTAACTAAATAGGAGAGAGAATGTTGAAGATTTCTAGTACCGCAGGAAAAGTACTTGCAGGGGTCATTATTGGCGCCACGGCAGTAGGCGGATTTGCCACAGCAGCCGGAACCTTCAGTGGGTCAACTTCAGTAATTTGTGCCGACAATAGAACAAATGCCCTTTATGCCGCTGCTTCTAATGGAACTTGCACATCAAATCGCACCGCACTTCCTTTATCCCAAACAACCGCATCATCACTTCCAACAACTTCGATTAAGTCAGTTGTCCAGAAGGTTTCACCATCAGTTGTGACTGTAAATGTAACCACTTCAGCTGGAGGAGATACTGGAAGCGGATCAATCATCCAGTCAGATGCCTCTACTTCTT
>SESG01037854.1_pt1 | contig 14516 bp, 14 predicted proteins | sample 3171421 | NCBI WGS metagenome assembly SESG01 (sample SAMN10866946, study PRJNA518727) | freshwater metagenome | biome: subpolar coniferous forest; feature: holomictic lake; material: water; isolation source: holomictic Lake 227, 6 m and 8 m depth | place: Canada: near Kenora, Ontario | collected... | reverse complement strand
AACAAATTTTTTCTGCTCTTTGTCGTAATCAAAATATGCGGGATTTTTATCTGAACAGAAGATAAACGTTTCAGTTACAGCTCCCCATTTCGCTTTTTTAGGCGGTAAATCTGGATAACCTTTTTTATTAACTACTGACGGTGGGTAATCGATGCTAGTGGTTTTAGCCAATACTTTAATTAAAGTCCCTTGACTATCGGATTTCATAATCTGAGAATCTTCAACCTTCCACCACCAACAAGAATCCATGTGGCAACGCCCCGTTACGATATTTTTAGTATCTCGTGCTTTAGGACTTAATTTTTTATCATTTGCTCCATTTTCAGCTGCTAAAGTGATTTCCGCGCCACCATCGCCAAAAACTTCCACTTTAATAACAGGCGTACCGTTTAAAATGGCTTTTTCAGTTGTTTCTGACATAGATATAACCATTGTTTCCATATCAGCTCGTACTTCTTTATTTTTAAACATTTCATCAGATTGATCTTCTGCATCTTTTATATTGAATACATGAAAATTAGCTCTGTCTTGACGCAAAATAGCCATTGCTGTTGTTAATCGCTTCCCAGAGCTACTGAAATGGTCTTTTTCACTAAGTTTTGCTTTGTAAATAAGCGTATCTTCTTGTGCGAGCGATAACATTGGTAATAACAATAATGCCAATGCCGCGAATGTTTTTGAGTTTGCCATGAGTGTTCCTTTTTAAAATAGAAAGGTGATTTTGAACCCGACAACGCCCATTTCAGTGATTTTCTGGTCGTTGTCGAGGTTCAATTTCATCAAATCATTCTTTAACCGTCTTAATTTAGAATGAAATTGAAATCATTTAGCGGCTTCGTTACGCCTGTTAAAACAATTTCAGCTTCCGCCGTTGAAAAATCCTTATCCAAATTGATTTCAACAATCGTTTCAGCGTTATCAAAATCTACCCAAAAACGCACTTGATTTGCGGCAGTAAAAGGCGCGGCATCAATGCTTTTTGATTTAATCAAAGTAAGTGAACTACCAAACCCCACAGTCCCAGGCACTGTACTTCCTGCTAAATCAATAATATCCCCATCCCCCCCACCATGTCTGTTGTTGATATTGAAATTGTCAATAACTTCACGAGCTGCCCCAATTCCTATGTCGCCTTCACCAAAAATAAAGTAACTACCCTTACCGTTACTGACTAGATGGTCTATTCCTGAACCACCGATAAGGAACGCCCTGCTATTCGAAGAGCTAACAGTCAATGTATCATCACCAGCCCCGCCAATAAGAGTGTCGGCATTCTTCCCAGAGAGATTGTCATTACCTGCTAGAGCGTTAATCCAAGTTTTTTGAGAACCCGAAAGATTATCGTTTCCTTTTGTTCCATATAGCACTCTTGAGCTATCAAGATCATCAGGCGGCCCTAATTTATCGTTTGCAGAACTTGTACCTGGCTTTGTTGGTGTTGGTTTAACGGGTTTTGTTTCTACAACGGGTTCATCGATTGGTTCATCAACTGGCTCATCAGTTGGTTCATCGACTGGTTCATCAGTTGGTTGGTTTTCATCAGTCATTTCTGTTGGCTCAGTTTCAGCAGAACCATCAGTTTCACTACTACCATCATCAATGAGTGTTTTGAGTGTCTTTTGCGTGCCATCTGAAAATTGCACGATTTCAATGTCTGACAAAATATCTTCGCCTTCATCTTCACCCGAACCAACGTATTTGATGACTAATTGCGCCACGCCTTCTGCATCAACGTTTGGTGTAATTTGGTAATCATCAAAAAAACCGTTGTAAATGGCGACATCGTCACCCGCGCCGCCGTTTAATTCGTCATCACCTTCGCCGCCTTCGAGTGTGTCATCACCACCTTCGGCGTTAATCACATCATTACCCGCCGCACCGTTGAAGGAATTGGAAACCGTGCCACCATCGCTTTCTTGCAAGGTGTTGTCCAAGTCGTTACCGATGCCAGAAATAGCTTTTGTGCCTTGCAAGGTCAAAATTTCAATTTCAGGATTCGCGCTTAAATCATAATTCACTGTGGCAATTACTTGGTCTTCGTCAGTGCTTTGTGAGTCTTCAACGATTTTGTCTCCGTCGTTGTTCATGAAATAAACGTCGGCACCTGCACCGCCATTCAGAACATCCATACCCAAACCACCGTCAAGCGTATCGTCACCTTCGCCACCGATTAACGTATCGTTGCCTTTGTCGCCTTTGAGAAAATTGTCACCAATGTTGCCTGTGATAACGTTGTCTAACTTATTGCCTGTACCGTTGTTATTGGTAATGCCCGCTAAAACGAGATTTTCGAAGTTGTCGCCTAGCGTGTAATTAAACGCCGTTTCAACAGTATCGATGCCGCCCGTTTTTTTATTTGTATTCGTTTCAACAACGGTGTCGAGTTTGTTATCGACAACGTAATAATCGTTGCCGTCACCGCCCGTCATGGCATCTACACCCGCGCCACCATTTAATGTATCGTTGCCGACATCGCCGACGAGTGTATCGTTGTCTTTGTCTCCGGCTAAAAAGTCGTTGCCGCTACCACCGAGAAGTTTGTCTTTGCCGTCACCACCGATCAAACTATCATTTCCAGTACCACCGTCGAGAGCATCATCTCCTGTGCCGCCGTCTAGCGTATCGTTACCACCTAAACCGTTTAAGGTGTCATTGCCTGCTAATCCTGCGAATGTATCGGCAATTTCGGTACCGATGAGTTTGTCTTTCGCTGTTGTGCCTGTTGGTTTTTTTGTAGATGCCATAATTAAAAATTCCTTGAAAAGGTTTTGAAAAGGGTGTTTTACTAGATGATTTTTTTCACTAAGTCTTGCCGTATAAATTTGATGAATAACATTATTTGAAACTGGACATAATTTAACTCCTTTGTAGATGATGATAATTATTCTTCAAATGCCATTTTGTACAATTCGGGCAATATCACACCTGCTTTGCCCTTCAAATCAAAAGTGACTTCTGTGTCTAAATTTGTTTCAGTCAAATTGATTTGTACCGTTGTGATATTGCGTTCAATTGCTGATTTAGGCAGCTTATTGACGGGTGCAACGATGCCTGATGTGCCGATAATGAACATCAAATCACATTCATTAACAGCCTGTTCAGCATCGCGCACTGCGCTTCGCGTTGGTGATTCACCAAAAAAAACCACACCAGGACGAATCCAATCACCGCATTTTTCGCATTTTGGCGGCTCAATTTCTATGGGTTGCTTAAGAAATTTAGTCGTTTGGGGATGTTGATAACTGTGAAAACAGTGAAAGCAACGTGCTTTATGAATGTTTCCATGAAAACGCAAAACATTTTGACTGCCAGCACGCTCATGTAAATCATCGACATTTTGGGTCATCAATGTCACTTTGGGTAAAGCGTCAACAAGTTTTACAATGATTTCATGTCCAGCGTTGGGTTTAGCGCATAATACGGTGTGTCTACGCCACTCGTACCAGCCCCAAACTAATTTTGGGTTTCGAGAAAAATCTCTTTTAGTACACAGTTCTTTTGCGGCGTAATTGTCCCAAAGTCCAGTTTTGTCATCTTCTCGAAAAGTCGGAATGCCTGATTCTGCTGAAATACCTGCACCAGTTAAAATAACAAGGTGTTTGGCATTTTTTAGTTTTTCAATCAGTGAGTTGTCTATATTTATTTTTGTATTATTTGAAATTTTCATACGATGTAATTTTTGTGCTAAAAAGAATTTCTGATGGGATACAGTCTATCGTCCAATTGTCAGATGAATGTCAGATTGCGTTAAAACAGGCAGAAAAAATTGAGAAAAAAACAGATTGAACGGTGAACAGGGGGATTTACTATTGATTTATAAAGTTTTTAATGCAGATTTTGTTGTCATTCAAAAATAGGTGCAAGTTTCGCTAATACTTCAGTAATAATTGAGGTTGGAACACTTTCTAATTTACGCGCATTGCGCGAATTTAAATCCAAAGCACGAGGTTGGTCACAACGAATAATGCCTGTCGTATTGATTCCAGAATTAGCCAGCGATACTGTAAATCCTGCTGTTCGTGCAAAATTGCCGCCGCTCGTAATCGGAACAACAATTGGTAATTTGGTTAAACGATTAAACGCAAAAGGCGAAACCACTAAGACAGGACGTGTTCCCTGTTGTTCATGTCCAAACGTTGGGTCAAGCGAAACAAGGTAAATATCACCGCGTTCCATTACAACAACTCCGCGCCAACAGGCTTCATATCAAGCCATTCACGTTCTTCGGTGCTGATTTCAATGGTTTCATCACATTGTGCCAACAATTCTTCTAAGGTGTATTTTGGGCGATTTTGAGCCTGAATGATTAACCGTTCACCTTCAATAGCAATGCCAACTGTCGCGCCAATTTGCAAATGGAGAATATCAAGAAGAGCAGGCGGAACCGCCAACATCACTGAGCCGCCGACTTTGCGTAGATTTGTAGAGTACATGAATAGACTTCCTTTAAATTATATTAAAATATAATTTAGGGTATCACGGCAGAATTTAAATCGAAAGTTAATGATGTCTGGCAGATTCAAGGTTCTTGACACATTGCACTGATGATTTGAATCTGCCAAACATGTCAATCACATTTTGAATTACCGCCGATAAATACCGTGTCAGTAACAGGACAGGTCATTGTAACCATTTGCCCCACATTAAGGTCAGCCAAAGTATTTTTATTACTTGTAAAAACATCCCATCCAGAGAGGCTGCCACTCGCTTCAAGTGTAAAGTATTTTTCCTGGATAACTTTGACTCGTCCTGTTACTTTTACCGTCTTTCCTACTATATCGCGCATGAATCGCGCTTTATTTCCATGTTCAGCAGCAACAAGTTCATCAGCAGTCATGGTCAAGTCAGCTGAATGTACAGCTGTCGTCTTATCTTCAGCATTGTTTACTTTATTTTCAGCTGCAACTTCGGCGGATGAGCTTGAGATATTTGAATCGTTTGTTTTTGTTAAGGCTGTATTGATATTGCAATTCAATTGACGCTCTTTTGCCTTGATTTGCTCAATTATTTTCTTTTCGTCTGCTGAGAATTTCGGACTATGCGTTGAACATTGGAATCCTTTAAAAACCTCTTTTCCAAGATTCGATTCAAAACAATATCCCCGTTCTGCAAAAATCAAATTTCGTTGATACCACGAGTCATAGCAATCATTCGCTGAAACAAAAACTGACGGTGTAAATAAAACCAAGCCCAAAACTAATTTTTTCATTTTAAATCTCAATAACGTTATTATTATTTTTGAATTTTTTTCAACATCTGGCAAAATGATGTCTGGCAGATTCAAGTTTCTTTACCCGTTGCACTTATAACTTGAATCCACTGCGAAGAGGTTTAACCAAAAATACCCCGTCTAGTTGCGGAGGGGCAATAAATTGCCCCTTGCTTTTTTATTGCTTACCACCCCGAACTAAGCGGACACTATAGTGGTCGACCCTATTGCCTCCGAAACTTGCTCCCATTCGGAAGTCGATAGCCATCGCCCCAGACTCACCATGAGGTGTGTCAGTCCAATACCTCTCGTTTACTGTATTAGGAAAAAGACTGAGATCAATCTTAGGATTAGAACACGCTATATAGGTAAGGCTTTGCAATTCATCCTCATCTGGCAATCGCCAATCGCGATAACCCGCAAAACCACCGCTGTCATTCACGAACTTCACTTGTCGCAACGCTTCGTACACATTGTATGTTTTTTCTGTGCCGCTACTGCAATCATTGCCTGTTAGCCCTTCACTGCATTTTTTCCATGTCAAAGATGTTTCATAGTCCGTGACGGTACCATTACCGTTGTCTTTTTTAAAATTGGGTTGACTAGGATAAGGATTAGAATTACAGTTTTGTGCTTCGATTATCGGTGAAACAAACAATGCAAAAATAACAATATGAGCTGTTTTGATTTGGAACATAAATTAACTCCTTTGTGAAGAAAGTAAAAAAAGAACAATTATTTTGTAAATGTGAAGTCTTAAATTTTTTCAACATCTGGCAAAATGATGTCTGGCAGATTCAAGGCTTTTTACCTGTTGCACTAATGACTTAAATCTACCGAACAAAACTCATTTTAGACGTGGTTGTTAGGTGTTTTATGATTTTGGACGAGTAAATAACACAAACGCCCCAAGAATGATGTCCCCGAAAACCCAAATAGCGAAAATCATTGCTGCACCAAGACCTGTGCCAATTGCAGTACCTGCTTTTTCAGCTTCTGACATTGCCTCCATACCTTTGGTCGCTGTTCCCATGCCACCAACAAGCCAAGCGGTCATCAATATATTAAAGCCGATAAAACTCCATTTTATTAGTTTTCCAAAGACCCCTCTTTTGGGTTTTCTTAGCTGAACTCCACACTTCTGGCATTTGAGCGCGGTATCGCTAACTTCTGTTTGGCATTCAGGGCAATTGATTAGTGCCATTTTTTTATCCTTAGTTGATTGGTGTTACAGATTTAAAATGCGAATTCAAGTCACTTGTGCAATTGTAAAAGCACTTACGACTTGAATTCTGCCAAACATATCAATCACATTTTGAATTACCGCCGATAAATACCGTGTCAGTAACAGGACAGGTCATTGTAACCATTTGACCCACATTAAGGTCAGCCAAAGTATTTTTATTATTTGTAAAAACATCCCATCCAGAGAGGCTGCCACTCGCTTCAAGTGTAAAATACTTCTCTTGGATAACTTTGACTCGTCCTGTTACTTTTACCGTCTTTCCTACTATATCGCGCATGAATCGCGCTTTATTTCCATGTTCAGCAGCGACGAGTTCATCGGCAGTCATGGTCAAGTCAGCCGAATGTGCAGCTGTCATACTGGTCATAAAAATAAAGCCCAATCCTAATAATAACGTTTTCTTTTTTGTCATTGCATTACCCTTTTTTGAAATAGACTGCCCCGCCGCAAGTGGCGGAAATTTAGAAAAGCGAAGCTTGTTTTAGCACGGAATATACCCGCCTTTTACATGTCTCTTGCAACTCTCTCACTGGATAATCTTGTCTTGCATTCCTTAAATGCAGTGTGCCTTTCCACCATTTGGGTGGCATTTGGCATTCGCAGGTGCTGAAACTGCCATCATGGTACCTGTGATAAAAGCAACTGTAAGAATGATAGAAGCAATACGTTTCATTATGTTCATTATAAATTTCCAAAAAAAACCTCAAAATTAAGGTCAGCTAAATTTTAAACCCCAATTGTCAGACGAATGTCAGATTGCGTTAAAATGTGTAAAAAATTCAGAAAAACCCTTAACTACAAATGAAAAAATATAACATTTACCTTATTTTCACGCTAATGCCACTCAGTATTCATGCCGAATCCGCCTTAGAATTACCGCCAATGGTGATTACCTCAAATGTCAGCAAAAATAATCATGACGATTTGCAGGAAATGGAATTGCCTGATTTAAACGGCATATTGCGTCAAGAACCAAGCATCACTATCAATCAGGGTAGCGGACAAATGGCTTCAAACCTGAGTTTTCGTGGTGCGGGTGGTCAAGGAATGCTCACATTGGATGGCGTGCCATTATTTAGTGATTTTGTAGGGGTTTATTCTTTGCAGCGTTATTCGATAAATGAATTGGATCGTGTCACGGTATCACGCAGTTTTGATGGTAATTTTAGTGGTAGTCGAACATTAGGCGGAGCGATTCATTTAAAAACTCGACAGCTACAAGAAAACGATAATTTTCTGCATTTTGAAGGCGGAAGTTATGACACCTTGCGTGAATCAGCAGGTGCTGGTTTAACATCGAAACTCGGTAATTTTTCAGCAGTTGTAGGAAGAAGTGATGTTTTCAATGGCGTGAGTGAAGCCCAAAACGGTATCGAACGCGATGAATTTGAAATGAATCATGCGTCAGGCAATTGGAGCAAAAACTTTGACAACGGTGAATTGGACGCATCGCTCTATTTTGTGAAATCGAAACAAGACATCGATGGATCAGGATTATTACCCAATAAAACGTTTGGTTGGGTTGATGATACGCAAGGCAAACTTTCAGATGAAACCTGGGTCACACAATTACACGGACAATATGATTTATCCTCGAATTGGAATACGTCTTTGCAATTAGGTTTTACGCAAGATCAACAAAAAATGAAAACCACCCTAATTAAACCGTTTTCAATCACAAACCAGTTGTTCATGGCAGATTGGAAAAATACGCATCAGTTAGCATTAAGCGAAAATGTTAATCATCGTGCATTCATTGCGTGGGGCGTCAGTACGCAACACCAACAAACGTTAAACGCTCCTTCATCGCAAACCATTATTAGTCCTAATGTGCATGGCGAATTGCTTTTAGATAAATGGAAATTCGATGCAGATACCCGTTTTGACCAGAATGACACTTATGGCAATCATCAGGTGTTTTCATTCGGTATAAATCGCTCGTTGTCACAAACGACAAGCGTGTGGGCAAAAGGTGGCACAGGTTATCGTCAGCCAGGTGTGAGTGAGTTAATGCACCCAATTTACGGCAATAAAACTTTACAAGGCGAATCAAGTCGAGGTGGTGAAATGGGTCTGCGTTGGCATCCATTATTGGATACTGAAATTAGCGTTAGTAGTTATTACCAAAATTACCAACAAATGATTATCTTGCAATACGACCCAACAGTGGGAACGGTTAGAGCAGGAAACTTACCCAAAGTAGATGTTTTTGGTACCGAAATCCAATCACAACACCGTTGGTCTGATTTTTGGAAAAGTGGTTTAAATTACGGTTATATGTCTGCCAAAAATACTGAAAATCATTTATATGTGCCGTATCTGCCTGAACATCAAGGTTCGTTTTGGAACGAATTACAACTGCTTCAACCATTGAAAATGCGAGTCGATTTAACATTTCATGATGGGTATTGGTTTGATGGTGCGAATAAAAGGAGAGCGAATGCTGCGCCGCATTTAAATGCGTTGTTGAAATATCAACTCACGCCCAAAACGGATGTATATTTACGCGGGGAAAACATCGGCAATAATCGCACGATGGAAATTTATAATTTCGGTGTTAATGGTGCAGCAGTTTATTTGGGCTTGCAAACTGGGTTTTAGTTGTGTCACCGTTCATCTATGTGCGGAAACGTGTGCGCTTCAACTAAAATTAAAAGCACAATGAATGCGCTACGTTTTTGTCATTTTCGGTTTCAGTGGCGTGGCGTGGCGTGGCGTGGCGTGTATTATATCATACAAAAACAAACAATTGCCGCCACTGTACTTGCTTTTATAAAGTGCGATGTCCGCTGCATTCATCAATTCTGTAGATGTAATTCCATGCTGTGGATAAAAGCTAATCCCAATACTCGCGCCAATTTGAGTGTTATTTCCATCCAATAATTTAAACGGAATAGTTAAATTTGTAATTATTTCGGCGGCTACTTTTTCGGCATTTTCGGGTGTGTGACCATTGGGCAACAGAATGACAAATTCATCACCGCCCAAACGCGCTACCATGTCACTATCGCGCAAACATGCCGATATTCTTAGGGCGACTTGTTTGAGTAAATCATCGCCTGCCGCGTGTCCCAGCGTGTCGTTTACAGATTTAAATTTGTCTAAATCCAGCATCATTACTGTAAATTTTCTATCTTCCCGATGACTTAATTGGATTAAAAAATCCATGCGTTCTAGCAATTTTAGGCGATTTGGCAAACCTGTTAATGAATCATAAAAAGCGAGTTGTCTAGTTTCTATTTCGGCTTTTTTATATTCTTGATTTGCCAAAACCAAAGCCTCAATCAATGCTGTCATTTCAAACGCAATTTTTGCGTTTGTTGCCGCGATTTCAGCCGCGACGACCGCTGCCGTAGTCGCCGAATCAGTAGTATTTATTACTATTTCTTTGCGTGCCTCAGCTGTTATGTCTTTTGCCATTTTTTTTGTAACATTCACCACAATCTTTGCTGCTTCTTGTGCCATTCTTTTCGCTTCTAAAATGTCACTTTCATCGCTTATTTCGATTTCCATTTCTTAATCCTTTTCACAAGCTGCTAAATGTTTGTTAATCACTGCGGGCAATTTTGGGGGGGATTTAATGCGAAGTTGTTTATTGACATTAAATCGTCCAAATACTACCTCAATATCCGCATTTGTCACGCCAAATTCACGCGCCAAAAACCGAACCATGTGATCGGTTGCTCTTCCGCCCACCGGTGTCGCAGTCACACTGATTTTCAATTGATTGCCTTTCGGTTTGCCAATAATATCTTGTTTCGCGCTCGGCTTCCCCAAAATGTTAAGCACCAACGTTTCGCCTTCCCACGCACAAAACGAATTCATCACTACTCGCTTATTACTCATGTTTTCTCCGTTTGAAAGATTAAAAAGCGCGAATAAATTCGCGCCCACATTTTGTTTGTTTGAATGTCTTTTTAACTTATAACTCGCGCGTCGAACTAAATTTAATATCCGGATAACGCTCTTGCGCCAATTGTAAATTCACCCGACTATTTGCCACATAAACCAAATAACCGCCGCCATCTTCCGCTAAATTATCAAAGGCTTTCTTTTTGAATTCATCCATTTTCGCGGGATTCTCTGAACTCACCCAACGCACCGCCGAAATTGGAATCGCGTCATAAACACATTCGACGTTGTATTCGCCTTTCAAACGATACGCCGTCACGTCAAATTGCAACACACCGACCGCGCCTAAAATTAAATCGTTGTTTTTCAACGGACGGAACAACTGCGTCGCGCCTTCTTCGGTCAATTGAATCAAGCCTTTTTGTAACGCTTTAGCACGAAGCGGATCTTTCAACACCACCCGACGGAATAATTCGGGCGCGAAATACGGAATGCCGCCGTATTTCAAGGTTTCGCCTTGCGTAAATGTGTCGCCAACTTGAATTGTGCCGTGATTATGCAAGCCAATAATATCGCCAGCGTAAGCCTCTTCTACCGCGTTTCGTGTTGCCGCTTGAAAGGTAATCGCGTTGGCAATTTGAATCGTTTTGCCCAAACGAACGTGGTGAATTTTCATGCCTTTGTCGAACTTCCCCGAACACACGCGCAAAAACGCCACGCGGTCACGGTGCGACGGATCCATATTGGCTTGAACTTTGAACACAAAACCGGTGAATTTATCTTCGTTTGGCAAAACTTCACGCTGAACCGCTTTGCGTGGCAACGGCGACGGCGCGTATTCCACGAAGGCATCGAGCAACTCCAAAATGCCGAAATTATTCACCGCCGAACCAAAGAAAACGGGCGTTAGTGTTCCCGCCAAATAATCAGGCAAATTAAATTCGTGGCTCGCGCCTTTTACTAAATCAATTTCGTCGCGTAATTCTTGCGCTTGGTCGCCGAGTAATTCGTCCAATTTTGGATTGTTCAAGCCTTTGACCACTTCGGCTTCCGCAATTTTGCCGCCGTGTTGTGCGCTGAATAAATGAATTTCGTCTTTGTACAAATGGTAAACGCCTTTGAAACGTTTCCCCATGCCGATGGGCCAGGTCATTGGCGCACATTGGATTTTCAAAACGTGTTCGACTTCGTCTAACAATTCAATTGGTTCGCGTCCTTCGCGGTCTAATTTATTGATGAACGTTAAAATTGGTGTGGTTCGCAGACGGCAAACTTCCATCAAGTTAATGGTGCGTTCTTCCACGCCTTTTGCCACGTCGATAATCATCAACGCCGAATCGACGGCGGTTAGCGTGCGATAAGTATCTTCGGAAAAATCTTCGTGTCCGGGCGTGTCGAGCAAGTTAATCACGCATTCTTTGTGTTCAAATTGCATCACGGACGTGGTGACGGAAATGCCGCGTTCTTTTTCCATCGCCATCCAATCCGAAGTCGCGTGTCGAGCGGCTTTGCGCCCTTTGACCGAACCCGCTAATTGAATCGCGCCACCGAATAATAATAATTTTTCGGTCACGGTGGTTTTACCCGCATCGGGGTGAGAAATAATCGCAAACGTGCGACGGCGTTGTAATTCACTCAGGTTTTCTGACATTGATAAACTCTAAAAAGATAAAAATTAAAAAACGAATTGTAACGAGTTTAAAACAAACTATCTTGCTTAACGCCAGCTAAAATAGGTTTCACAGTGGGCGATGCTAACACGGGTTTTGTAGATTCAATCACCGGTAAACTCGATTCGAGTTGCGGAACGGCTTGAATCGCTTCACCTGCAATGCCCCGAATTGAACCGTACAAATGCGTGGTATTGATTAACACTTTTTGCAATTGTTTTTCACGTTGTTTCCAGCCACTTTCGGTAACACGACGTTCTTTTTCCAAATCATTTTGCATTTGCGTGAAACCATCGACAATGGCTTCAATTTGCGATTTGAATTCGTTACTGGTTAAAAAACCGTACAACATTTCCATTTTTTCGCCTTTGTTTTCTTGAGCAATCGCCACGTCGCTCATGTCAATAAGCCATTGCCGCAATACCACACTCAATCCTTTAAATTCTTCAAACGTACACACCCAAACGCCGTCTTTTAGCCCCATGCGCTCCATTTCTTTGGGCATGGTTTGCGTCACTAAAACGCCAATGCGGATATTTTTGGCGCGTAAATCGCTTTTCAATTTCTCAATCCAATCGCGTCCAAATTCTTGCGTGCGTTTGCTTTCGTAATAAATCATGCCGCAATTTTGGCGCGAGCGCGTGTGAACGATTTGAATGCAATCTGCGCCGCGTTGTCCTTTTTTAATCTCTGCAATTTCGTCAAACGGAAACGAATCGCGCAACCATTCTTCAATTGCTAATTCTTGAACTTCGCCTTGAAGCTGCGTCGAACCTTGTTCGGCGCGACGTTGAACTTCTTGTAATTCGCGTTTCATGTTTTCGAGTTCAAAATCTTTTTCACGCATTTTAAGTTCTACGCCACTTTCGATTTTTTGTTTTTCTTCGCGTAAACGTTGATTTAATTTCGCTTCGGATTCGGCTTCAAGTGTGTCTTTTAATTCCGATTTTTCACGCATTAAACGTTCAACATCGGCTTTCGCTTTATTAAATTCGCGCAATTTTTCCGATTGCTCATTCAATTCATTTCGCATGGATTGAATTTGCGCCTCCGATTCCATTTCAAAATTGGCTTTTAGTGTGTGTTCAATTTTTTGTTTTTCTTCGCGCAATCGTTGATTCAATTTTGCTTCGGATTCGGCTTCAATCGTTTCGCGTAATTCGCCTTTTTCACGTTGCAAACGTTCAATGTCGGCTTTTGCTTTATTAAATTCGCGCAATTTTTCCGATTGTTCATTCAATTCACTTCGCATCGATTGAATTTGATCTGCTGATTCGGCGGCAAAACTGGCTTTCAGCGTGTGTTCAATTTTTTGGCGTTCTTCCGCTAAACGTTGGCTGTGTTTGATTTCAGATTCGGCTTCAATCGTTTCGCGCAATTCGTCTTTTTCGCGTTGCAAACGTTCAATATCGGCTTTCACTTTATTAAATTCGCGCAATTTTTCCGATTGTTGATTTAATTCACTTCGCATCGTTTGAATTTGCGCCTCCGATTCAGCTGCCCAACTCACTTTTAAATTTTGCTCTAACGTCGCTTTTTCAGCCTTTAATTGATGCTCGAATTGCGCTTTATTTTGTGCAGATTGTTCTTCAAAAGACTGACGTAATTTGTCTTCGATTTGACGCGAAAGGACTTCATCCGCATTGAATTGATGGGCGCATTTTGGGCAAGTCACCGTTTGTTTATTTTGATTCATATTCATGATGGTTTTCTTATAAGAAGTTAGTGGCATAATGACAACGGATTAGCGTAGCAGATTTATAGCTCAAAAACACGTCTACCCCGCTAATTTACACACGATTCGATGGCTTTTAACAACTAAAAATACAAAAAGTCATTTCCCTAAAAATTGACATTCGAGGAACTCGCATGAAAATTGGTATCCCCAGAGAAATTCACGACGGCGAAAAACGGGTCGCTTTAACGCCCGATTCCGCCACGCATCTCATCAAACTTGGTTTTGTGTTAAGCATTGAAAGTGGCGCGGGTGTTGCCGCCGATATTTCCGACGAAGCGTACAAAACCGCTGGCGTTGAGATTGTTAAAACTGCCAAAACGTTATGGAAAAACGCCGATATTATTCTCAAAGTTCGTGCGCCTGAAGGCAACGAAGTGGATTTATTGTCGAGCGGGAAAACGTTAATCAGCTTTATTTGGGCAGGACAAAATCCTGAATTGTTGGAAAAATTAGCGGCGAAAAACATCACCGTTTTGGGCATGGACAGCGTGCCGCGAATGTCACGCGCTCAAAAATTGGACGCGCTGAGTTCAATGGCAAATATCGCCGGTTATCGCGCCATTGTGGAAGCGGCGCAGCATTTTGGACGTTTTTTCACGGGACAAATTACCGCTGCGGGTAAAATTCCACCCGCGAAAGTATTGGTGATTGGCGCGGGCGTGGCGGGTTTAGCAGCAATTGGCGCGGCAAAAAGTATGGGCGCAATCGTTCGTGCTTTCGACACGCGCCCCGAAGTGAAAGAGCAAATCGAAAGCATGGACGCAGAATTTTTGATGCTCGATTTCAAAGACGAAGAAGGCG
>SESG01025399.1_pt1 | contig 14517 bp, 16 predicted proteins | sample 3171421 | NCBI WGS metagenome assembly SESG01 (sample SAMN10866946, study PRJNA518727) | freshwater metagenome | biome: subpolar coniferous forest; feature: holomictic lake; material: water; isolation source: holomictic Lake 227, 6 m and 8 m depth | place: Canada: near Kenora, Ontario | collected... | reverse complement strand
GAACTCTGTTTGTGAGACACTGCACCGGGAAGAGATCCTCCGCCCACCGCCTGCGGCCGTTGAAAAACCCTTTCCAAAGAACCTTCCTATGACTAGGTTCCCTAACTTATGAAGCCCCTCATTGTCTCTCGGTTCATCGGAGTGGTCGGATTGGCCTTTTCCTTTTCTGCCTTTGCAGCCAATCCAGCACCCAAAGCCACAACTCCTGTCATACATCACACTGTCATTTCCAGCATCAGCGCGGATTCCATAACAGTGAATACCGGCAAGAGCACTCAAACCTACAAGATCGATAAGCACACGCAATTGATGTTCGATGGGAAGAAAGTCCCCATGAGTGACTTAAAGGCGGGAATGCGGGTGATGGTCACTCCTGACTTTGATGGGAAAACGGCCTCCGCCATCAACGGGGGAGCTCCTCCCAAGGTTGCACCCGCGGCTTCTCCCGCACCCAAGAAATAGACCGCTTTTGAAAATGGGTGATTTGCTTTCACGCATTCACTTCCTGATTTCCTGAGTTCCTGATAGATTTTTGATGCGTTCGCCCCGGGAGCCGCTCGCCTCGCAGTTGACAGAAGGGGACTGAAACTCCTAGGCTGCAATCCCTTTTGGGATCTGCATGATTACATTTTCGGAACTGATTGAGGGGTTGCCCATTATTTTATCCCTCGTGGTCATCGAGGGGTTGCTTTCCGTGGATAACGCCCTGGCCATCGCTGCCATGGCCTCTGAGTTGCCGGAGAAACAGAAGCGGCTGGCTTTGCGCCTGGGGGTCATTGGCGCCTACGGCTTCCGGGCGCTGGCGCTGGCTTTTGTGGGTTGGATCATCAACAACCCGTGGGTCAAGATCCTTGGGGCGGCGTATTTGATCTATTTGATGTGCGCGCATCTCACCAATGAGGATAGGAAAAAGGCCACGCTGGAACCTCGTAAAAAGGCCGGGTTGTGGATGACGGTTTTTTCCATTGAACTGATGGATCTGAGCCTGAGCGTGGACAACGTCGTGGCGGCGGTGGCTTTGTCGAACAAGCTCTGGCTTGTTTGCACGGGGGTTTTTATTGGAATCCTCGCCTTGCGGCTTTTGGCCGGGGCTTGCATGGGGTTCATGGAAAAGTTCCCCATTCTTTCAAGCACCGCTTTCCTGCTGGTTGGCTATGTTGGTGCGCTTCTGCTCTTCGAGATGGCTTCCGGCCGTGAGATCAGTTCCTTGGAGAAATTTGTGGGGATCGGCGCCATTGTTCTGGTCACGCTCTTTTATGAGCGCAGCCCGCGCCTGCAAAAACTTTTTGCACCGGTAGTCAGGATGGCGCGAGTCCCCATGCGGCTGATCTCCCAAACGGTGGAAGGCCTTTTCTGGCCGTTGCGCGCCTTGTTTGCGCTCGTGAGGCGCGCCCGCTGATCTCATCGGCTATTCCCTGATTTCGCTTTTCTTACCACTCGGCGCTTGCTGAGTTGCGATTGGGGAATAGGTCTATGAGCATCTTTTATCCCCTTTCTGCTCTTTCTCCCGGTCGCGCGGGGCGCGCCACGATGGCGACTGCCGTGTTCGCCGGGCCGGGTTGTGTGGAGTTTCGCGAGACGCCGATTCCCGTGCCGGGATCGCGCGAGGTCTGCGTGCGGCTGGAAGGTTGCGGCATTTGCAAAAGCAGTGTCGCCGCGTGGCTGGGGGAGGGGAACTGGCGCTACCCTCTGGATGCCGGCGCTCCAGGAGGCGAAGCGTGGGGGAGAGTGGAATCTGTCGGTGCGGATGTGGAGGAGGTGGCCGTGGGGGATCGCGTCGGGGTTCTTACAGAGACAGGCTTTGCCGAATGCGCCGTGGTGGATGCGGGACGATTGGTGGCGTTGCCAGAAACTCTCGATGCGGAGCCCTTTCCCACACGGGCCATGGGCGGTGCGGTGAATGTGTTTCGCCGGAGTTTTATCGAAAAAGGTGACACGGTTGCCGTGGTGGGATTCGGCTTCCTCGGCGCCCTGGTCACTCAGTTCGCCGTGCTGGCGGAAGCGCGGGTGATCGCCGTGGGGCGGCGCCCTTACGCGTTGCGAATTGCCAAGCAACTCGGCGCGGCCCTTGCCGTGGTGCAAAACGAGGAGACGCAGGCTGCGCGCGTTGTGGAGACGGTTCGGGAGATGAACGCCGGGCGTTTGTGCGATGTGGTGATCGAAACAAGCGGCGCGCAGGAAGGGCTCGATCTCGCGGCGGAACTGACGCGCGAACGGGGGCGCCTGGTGGTGGCCGGTTCGCACCGGGACGCACATCGGCGGGTGGACATGGCGTTATGGAACCGGCGGGGATTCGACGTCGTCAATGCCCACGAGACCTCGCCCATCGTATTGCGCGAGGGGATGCGCGAAGCCGCTGCCGCCGTCTCTTGCGGCCTGCTCCAGCCGGGGCCGCTTTACACGCATCGCTTTTCGCTCGACCGGCTGGAAGACGCCCTGCGTCTCGCCGCGCAACGGCCTTCCGGATTTATGAAAGCCCTTATTTATTTTTAAAAAAATGAAACCCATGCACACATCGCATTATCCCCATTCGCCCTCCCGGATTTTGATGACCGCCGACGCTTCCGAAGGCGTCTGGTCTTATGTGATGGAACTGGCGGCGGCGTTACGCTCCAGTGGAACGGACATCCTTCTGGCCGTGATGGGGCCCCAGCTCTCCCCGGAACAGCGGGCGCAGGCAACCCGCTTTGTCCATGTCGGGTTATGCGAAAAACCCTTCGCCCTGGAGTGGATGGAAGATCCGTGGCACGATGTGACGCAGGCGGGGGACTGGCTTCTGGAACTTGAGGAACAATTCGAGCCGCACGTGATCCACCTCAACCACTACTGCCACGGCTCGCTTCCGTGGAGCTCGCCCGTGATGATATCCGCGCACGGCTGCGTTCTTTCCTGGCGGAAGGCGGTGTATGGCGAACAGTCGCTTCATCCCTCATGGCACCGCTACCACACGGAGGTCTCCGCAGGGTTGCGGGGCGCGAATCTTGTCATTGCGCCCACGTGTGCGATGATTGATTCGCTCACGCGGCTCTACGCTCCCGCCTCCCGGGTGAATCATTTTCAGAATGGCTCGCGCGCGGCGGAATTCCGGGCGATTCCCTTCGGCTGCGATGCCGTGCGGTTTCAGCCGATGATGAAACGCGAATACGTTTTGTGCGTAGGCACCCCGGGGGATAAGACGCAGAATCTCGAAATGCTCGACACCCTGGCGCACGATTTGCCGTGGCCCGTGGTGCTGGGGTGCAAGGGGCCGTTTGCAGACATCCGTTGCACCGCGCTGCCCCGCCTCCACGCGCTTCACGCGACAAACGCCGCAGAGATGGCGTCGGCGCAATGTCAGGCTTCCATTTTTGCATTGCCTACCCGGTATGATCCGTTTGGAATCGCTCCGCTCGAAGCCGCTCTGGCCGGTTGCGCGCTCGTGTTAGGGAACATTCCGAGCCTGAGGGAGACGTGGGGAGACGCCGCGCTGTTCGCTTCGGCAGATGATGAGGATGCCTTCGCCGCCGTTTTGCACGGGCTCATCGACGACGGGGATTTGCGCCGGGAGATGGCTGGTCGCGCCCGGGCGCATGCCCTGCAAATGACGCCGGAGCGGATGGCAAACAGTATTCTTGAATGTTACCGTGAGCTTTCCAGCCAGCCGGCATCCCCGGTGGAAATGGACACGCGCAAGAGGCCGTCAGCGATTGCCGCCCAATAGCTCATCCGCTGAACGCGAGCATCCACGCGGGATGGCTGCCGGGTCGCGCCCGAGCAGTTCAAACCCCGCGCCGCGGCGCACAGCCATGTCCTGAGTCTGAAGGGCGATCACGGAGCCGAGATTGGCAAGGTCGATGAGGCGAAGCATTCCGTGGCCGCCCTCTGAAGCCTCCCTGCCGGTCTCCGGATCCATCACCAGCGCGCGCGCCCACGCCGGGCCGTGGTGGGGATGGCCCAGTCCGCGCGTGTACCATTGGGAACTGAGTTCCGTCATGCTGTATTCGTTGAGGATCGCCTCCGGTGCGAGTCCAAGTGAAGCGGCGCATTGCTTGTAAAGCTCCGCCTTTACAAAGGTGCGTCCGGTGCCCTTGTAGCCGCCGGTTTCCATCGCAAAACTGCCGGGGGAAAGCAGGATGCGTTCCTTCCCGAGTTGCTCAAAGAGATGCAGAAACGCGAGCGCTGTTCCCAAAACCAGCACCGGGCCGGACGCGGCGGCGTGGCGCAATGCCGCCACATCGAGAGTGCCGCCAGCATCAATGCACCACGTCTGCGGGCCCAGCGCGCCGAGCGTCCCCATCATGTGGCAAAGTGAGGAATGGGGTGCGTCCCCCGGGCGCTGTGTGAGGATTACTTGCGGCAGCGGCGCAAGCGCAAGCATTTGCCAGGCGCGGAGAATGGAAGCCTCATAGAGTCGCAGCGAGCGGAAATAATGGCTGCCGTAACCTTCTCCGGTGGTGCCGCTGGTGCGGAACGTGGCGCACGTCTCGGATTCAGGGAACGCCCGCAGCTTCGCATGGCGGAACGCGCCGGTCGGCACGGCGGGGATGTCGCGCCAGTCAGTCAATTCAGCGGGCGTTTTTTGATAAGCGCAGAACTGCCGGTAGGGGGCATTGGCTTCTCGTTGGAACCGGAAAACCTCCAGCGCCACGGCGTTGAACTCCTCCTCCGCGATCTCACCGGAAGCCCGGGTGATCAGGGAGAGGAGTTGTTCTTCAAGTGCAGCGTAGGACATGGCAGGCTTAGTAAACCACAAAACAGGCAGGGGCACAGCGTCCATTTTCGGAAAGCTATAGGTCCTATAGGACTAATCAGTCGTATAAGTCCTATTTCCTATCTTCGCCGGGTTTCAAAAACGGCTCCGCCTGCCATGTGCCATGCGCATCCAGGGCGATCCGCACCGCGCCGGCGCGATCCTGCCGCAGGAGGCGGATGCCGAGCGCCTCAACCTGCGCGGCCCACGCTTCGCGGATCTGTTCCTCCGGCGGGAACGCCGTGCTGGAGGCGACGATGAGCGACGGACGGACGGCGGCGAGAAAATCCGGCGTGCCGGAAATGTCCTTGGCGTGCATTTGCTTGACCCAGATGTCGCTGCGGAGTTCTTCCGCCGGGGCGTTTTCCAGCAGCCAGCTTTCGGTGAGAAATCCGGCGTCGGAGGTCAACAAAATGCGCTTGCCTGCCGCGTCGAGCCGCAGGACGAACGCTTGGTCATCCGCACGGCTGGCGCGCAATCCTTCGGGCGGAAACAGGACGCGCAAGATCACGCCGGGCGCAAGAGTCAACGCATCTCCGCGCACAGTGAGAGCTTTTCCCTTGCCCAAGGCTTCGAGTGACGCATGCAGCGTGTGACGGTAGCGGGAGCGGTCGCGCAGTGGGGAATCGATGACTTCTGCCGGAGCCATATCGCGCAGCAACTCCGCCGCGCCGCCGATGTGCTGGGAGTCTCCGTGGGTAAGCAGGAAGCCGTCCAAATGATTGACGCCCCGGCTGCGGAGATACGGGGCGACGCTGTAGGTGAACGCCGAGGCGCTTCCGCAGTCCACCAGCCAGTCGCGCCGTCCCTCTGCGCTGTTTGTTCTCAAGTGAACGGCCCCGCCTCCGGGCACATCCAGGACTTCCACTTCGCAAAACGGCGCGGGCTTGAGCGACGGCATTTCCACAAAGACATGGCCGCCGGGGAGGGAGGCGAGAAAGGAGATGCCGGCGAGCAGCCCTTTGGCGATCAGCCAATTCGCGTTGTTGAAAATCACCGCCAGCCCTTGCCAGAACATGCCCGCAAGCACAGCGGCCACGCCCAGAATCAACATGAGCCACGCAAAGAGAACCGCAAACAGATTCGCCGGAATGGTGGCAGGCGACCAGATGTGAAAATAATACACCGTAAGCGGCATCGAGCCGATCCACGCAATCGTGGAAACCCCCAGCGCCCCCAGTATCTCCCGCTGGATGCCAAAGCTTAAAAATTGGCCGCGCGGCCAAAGCATACGCGGTAAAAACGGGTCAGGCTGTGCGCCCCGGCTCAACCACTCTTGAACGGGCCGGGCGAACGCCATGAGAAACGCAACCATGCCAAAGGAAAGTTGAAAGCCGGGGGTGAAAAGCTGGTTGGGAGACCACGCAAGAATGGCCAGGGTGGAAGCGCCCAGCGTGTTCCAGGAAAGCGCGGGGCGATCCAGCAGGAACCCGGCGAGCGCCAAGGACGCCATCACCGTGGCGCGCAGACTGCTGGGGGTGAGCCCCGTGGCGTAGCAGTAGACCCAGAGCAGCGGGATGACAAGGGCCGCCATGGCGCGCCGCCGCACCCCCGTCGCCTGGAGCAGCCAGGTGGCCATGCCCGCCAGCATCGCCACATTCATGCCGCTGACGGCAAAAAGGTGCATCGTGCCGGTGTATTGAAAAAGCGCTTTCGTTTCCGCCAGCGATTCACCCTTGGAGCCGAGCACCATGCTTTGAATCAGTGCAACCAACTCCGGCGAGTCCTCCAGGTCGAGCGCCATGGTGCGCTCCATCCAGTGCCGCAACGCGAAGGCGCGGGCGATAAAGGGCGGGCCGCAGTCGTGTGCGAGAACCTGCGTGTCGTTCGGGTAGCGGATTTTCAGATCGGCGTAGATGCCCTGCCGCTGCCAGATGCGCGGGCTGTCGAAGACGCCGGGATTGCGCGGCGGCGCGAGCCGGTGCAGATCGCCCGCCACCCGCACGCGGTCGCCATAGCGGGGCAGATCGCCCATCCACCGCACCAGCACCGGAGCGGAAGTGCGGATCGTTTCGCCCCCGAGGCTCAGGGATTCCAAGCGCAGTTGGAAGCGGGCTTGCGGGGACGGTTCCTCATTGACCACCCCCACGGCCTCCACCACACACCCCTCAGCCGGGATGCGGGCCGCCAGGGCGGCTCCGGGCCCGGCGTTCAAGAGATAAGCGTGCCAGGCGAAAAAAAGCGCGGCGGTTGCAACCCAGGCGCAGAAAGTCGCCGGGCCGATGATCCTTTGCGTCTGTGGGCTTTTGCGCAGTCGCAGCCAACCCGCAGCAAGAAAACCCACCAGCGCCATTCCCACCGCCCACGGCCAGAGCACGGCGCAGGGAGGTGATGCAAGTTCATCGGCTGCCACAATCCCTGCGATTGCGCAAAACGCCAGAGGTGCGAGGGGTTGCCAGGGCTTGAACACGCTCCCGAGTTGAGCGAAACCGCATCACGAAGACAAGCGTGTTTCGTCACCAGACCCACGGGGCGAAGCGAGAGACGGCACAGAGGAAGAGCGGGACGTAGAGAAAGAAGAGCACCAAGCGCAGCCAGGGACGAACCGGCAAAACCGGGACGGCGATGGCCCCTATGCTGCCCGCGAAAGCGAAGGCCAGCGCGTCAAGATAAGGCTGGTAGATGTGCACCGGAAAACGCTGATGCAACAACCCGTCCCCAGCCAGCAGAAGCACCGGCCAGACAATGGCTCCCGCCAATCCCCAAAACCACCATTTGCGTGAAAATTCGTTCATGTGCCGCCTCCCTCCGAATATCGGCTGAAGACGGGCGAGAGCGCGGGGTGACTTTTGCCCTACCTCTTGAGGAGGTGCAGCTCCTGCATGGCTTCGCGGGCGTAGAGGGTTCCCCGGTAGCGGTTGGCCACATTTTCGTAGGCGCGTCGCGCGCCTTCCTTATCGCCTTTGAGCTTGTAAATCCGCGCCTGCGACATCATGGCGATGGGGGCGGTGTAGGCATCCGGGAACTTGGAAAGAGCGCTCGTGTTGGCGGCCAGCGCTTCGTCCAGCTTGCCCTGCATCTCGTAGGTCGCGGCGAGGCCCGTCCAGCCGCCAGCGGCCAGCGGGTGGGTTGGGTATTTCTCCACGAAATTGCGCAGCACGGCTGCGGATTCATCGTATTTCTTTTCCGTGCGCAGCTTCTCGCCCATGCGCAGCGCGGCATCGCCCGCCGCCACCGTGCCCGGGTATTGCTTCAGGACGGCTTCAAAATCGGCCACCGACTGGGCTTTCGCGTAGAGTTCTTGCGATCCGGTCGTGCGCAGGTAATCGTGCAATTGGTAAGCGGCGTAGATTACCAGAGCGGCGATGATGATGCCGGCATACGTCAAGATTTTGGTCTTGTACATATACCAAATCTCCAGGGGGGTCAGATGAACGGTTTCTGCGGGTTCGGGCGTCATAAAAATGGAAGTCGGCTAACTTTCCAGAGGCAGAGGGAAAAAACAACTCAAATCCGAGGGGGAGGATTTTCTCTCTTACCTTGCCTTGGAATGCACAATGGGCTAAGTGCATACCTTGAAGCCAGCACTTACACTCCCGCCTCCGGTGGACGAAATCCGGGTCGCCGTACGCGATGTTTGCGAAAACAGGCGCGTCGCCCGGGTGGATTTGTTCGGTTCCGTGGCGCGTGGCGTGGCCCAGGTTGGCAGCGACGTGGATTTACTGGTCGAGTTTCTGCCAGGGAGCGATACCGGGCTGTTTGAAATGGGCGCGCTCAAGGAAGACCTTGAAGAACGGCTGGGTTGCCGGGTGGATTTGGTGAGTCGCCATGCGGTCGAGCGAAGCCGTAACCCTATCCGCCGCGCCGCAATCCTTACACACCCTCATCTCGGTTTATGTTCGATGAAAAGCAAAGAGGGCTTTTGCGCGACATGCTCGACTCCGCGTTGACGGTGCGCGCCTATCTCGATGAAGTTATTGAGACGCTGAATCGGCATTTTGCTTGATGGAGTGAAATCTTCTTATGCGTTATCTGTGTTTTGCTTCCATAATCATTTTTACTTTTACGGCCTGCCAATATGGGGCTCGCAAGCAAGGTGATTATATTGGACTGACGAAAATTGGAGCTAAGGCCGTGTTCGCGAAATGAAGGAGAAGAGAATCTGGAACTCAGGAACTCAAGAAGAGGAAGCAAGGGAACGGCGGCTGCCATTTTCGGTCTCTATTCCATTTTGGGTTCCTCCCCCTCTCTTTTCATGAGTTCCTGATTTGTTTTAAAATTTGTGAACATGCCTAATATCGATACGGTTCCGGCAGTTCAAAGGCGTTGCGGATCACCGTGGCTTCCGCTTTTTTACCGGCGATGCGCACTTCCACAATGTCAAAGCGGAAGTGGATGTCCGGGTTCCCGAGCAGTCGGAGCCAAGCGAGCCCTCCCCGCGCGATGAGGCGCTGTTTGGAGCGCGTCACGGCCTCGGCGGGCGCGCCGAATTCCCCGGAGCTGCGCGTTTTCACTTCCACAAAAACCAGCGTGTCGCCCTCCCGGCAAACCAGATCCACTTCGCCGCCCCGCGGCGCGCGGTAGTTGTGGTGGAGCACCTTGTAGCCGATGCGGCGCAAGTATTGGGCGGCAACCTGCTCTCCGCGTTGGCCCAAGGCGTGGCGCGGATCAGAGGAGGTCGAGTTGCGCTTCCGCAACCGGGAGAAAACTGCGGCGATGGATTGGACAAGGCCCATGGGCGCGCAGCATAGCAAGATGCGCGGCGGTTCCATAGCCTTTGTGTTGGGAAAATTGATAGACCGGGTAAAGCGCATCCATTTCCAGCATGATGCGATCGCGCGTGACCTTGGCAAGGACGCTGGCCGCCGCAATGGAGAGGCTCAGCGCGTCGCCACCCACCAGCGCGGTGGAGGGGACGGGAAAGGGGCGGACGGGCAGGCCGTCGATCAACGCATGTTCTGGCGCGACCGGCAGCGTGGCCACCGCGCGGCGCATCGCCTCGTGGGTGGCCCTCAGGATGTTGATGCGGTCGATCTCCTCATTCCCGGCGATGGAGACCGCCCAGGTGACGCCGCTTCCCGCAGCGGTCAATTCACCATAGATCGCCTCGCGGACTGCCGCGCTGAGTTGCTTGGAGTCGTTGAGCTTTTTGTGCCGGAAGCCCTCCGGCAAAATGACAGCGGCCGCGACCACTGGACCTGCCAGTGGGCCGCGGCCCGCTTCGTCAATGCCCGCGATAATCTGAACCCCCGCTTTGCGCAGTTTGCGCTCATGGCGGAGGGAGCACCGCATGGCAGGAAATTAGATGGCCTTCTCGCGAACAGCCATTGCCGACTTGCCCTTGCGGTCGCGCAGGTAGTTGAGCTTGGCGCGGCGTGCGGTGCCGACTTTTTCAACCTCGATCTTGGCGATGCGGGGCGAGTGAACCGGGAATACGCGCTCAACGCCTTCGCCATAGGAAATGCGGCGGACGGTGAAGGAGGCGTTCAAGTCAAAGCCTTTGCGGGCGATCACGATGCCGGTGAAAATCTGAATGCGCTCCTTGTCGCCTTCGACCACGCGAGTGTGCACCCGCACGCTGTCGCCCACCTTGAAGGCGGTTACTTCGGGTTTGAGTTGTTCCTGTTCGATCTTCTGGATGATATTCATGGTCGTGGCCTCTAAAGTTGGAAAAGAGCCGGGTTATTTAACGCATTTTCGCCCCTTGGCAAATAGAAATCGCTCTCGGCAGGTAAAAAATATGCTAAAGAGAGGGATGGATTTTGAAATTACCCCCGGCTGCGAGCCGATGATCGACCTGCACAGCGACACCTTTTTCATGGGGGAAGCGCTCCGGCAGGCCCAGCGCGCGTACGCTGCGGACGAGGTGCCCATCGGCGCGGTCATCACCCACAAGGGGCGCATCATTGCGCGGGCGTTCAACCAGGTGGAGCAACTCCAGGACGCCACAGCCCACGCGGAGATGCTCGCCATCACGCAGGCCGAGAGTGTGCTGGGCAACTGGCGGCTCAACGAATGTGAGCTGTTTGTGACCAAGGAACCGTGCCCGATGTGCGCCGGCGCCATCGTCCACGTCCGGCTGGCGCGGGTCGTCTTCGGCTGCCCTGATCCCAAGGGCGGGGGCGCGGGCGGCCACTTTAATATCCTGCAAAGCCCGAATCTCAACCACCGGTGTGAAATCACCCGCGACGTCCGCCTCGACGAATGCCGGGGGCTGCTGAAGTCGTTTTTCGGGGAGAAACGGCGGCCGGTGGATGCGTAACGCGGCTTTTGGTTCTCCGTTTGGCCTGCACATAATCATTGCCTCGCGGCGGGGGTAAAGCTACCTTTACCAACCTTTTTATGCACACCATCCTGGCCAAAAAGCAGCTTAGTCCCAACGTGACGCGCCTGGACTTGCTTGCCCCGCGCATCGCGCAGATCAAGCAGCCCGGGCAGTTTGTCATTGTGCGCGCCAAAGAAGGCGACGAACGCATTCCGCTGACCATCGCCGACGCCGATCCCAGACAGGGAACCATCGCGCTGGTCATCCAGGCCGTGGGCAAGGCGACGCGCGAGCTTGTGGCGCTGGAAGTTTGCGACGCCATTCGCGACGTCGCGGGGCCGCTGGGCCACCCCACCGAACTGATCTCCACGGGCCGCGCCCTCTGCGTGGGCGGCGGCGTGGGAACCGCCGTGGTGCACCCCATTGCCAAAGCGCTGCATGCCCAGGGCGTCCATGTCACGAGCATCATCGGCGGACGCTCCAAAGAGTGGGTGATTTTTGAAGAGGAACTCCAGAAGTGCGGCGACGTGATCGTCTGCACCGATGACGGCAGCTACGGGCGCAAAGGGTTTGTGACCGACGCCGCCAAGGAAGTGATGGAGGCGGGCGGCATTGACATCGCCTACGCCGTCGGCCCGGTGCCGATGATGCGCGCGGTCGCCAACCTGACCCGTCCCTACGGCGTCCACACCATCGTCTCGCTCAACCCCGTCATGGTGGACGGCACGGGCATGTGCGGCGGGTGCCGCGTCGATGTCGGCGGCGAAACAAAGTTTGCCTGCGTGGACGGCCCCGAGTTCGACGGGCACAAAGTCGATTTCGAACTGCTTGCCGACCGGCTTGCCACCTATCGCGAGTTCGAGCAGCGGGCCAACGCCTGCGCCGACGGCCAGTGCCGCATCCGCCGCTAGGAACTTTATTTATCAGGAACTCAGAAAAAAGACAAGGGATAGTGATCCGCGTTTTTCCAAAAAATCTGCGTCAATCTGCGAAATCTGCGGATTCCCTCCCTTAAACCTCTCCATTTTATGCAGCCCACCATTTCAGCCAAAGAGCGCATGCAAATCACCCGGCAGGCCATGCCGGAGCAGGACGCCCATCAACGCAGCGGCAACTTCAAGGAAGTCAATCTCGGCTTCTCTGAACAGCTCGCCCTTTTGGAGGCGCAGCGTTGCATCCAGTGCAAGGAAGCCAAGTGCATCAAGGGCTGTCCCGTCATGGTGAACATCCCGCGCTTCATCAAGTTCATCACGGAGGGCGATCTCGCGGGCGCTGCCAAGAGTCTCTTGGGCGACAACGCACTCCCCTCCATCTCCGGGCGCGTTTGCCCCCAGGAAGAACAATGCGAAGGCTCGTGCATCCGGGGCGTCAAGGGGCAACCCGTTGCCATCGGTTATCTGGAGCGTTTTGTGGCGGACTGGGCGCGCAACCAAGGCGGCGCACTGGACGTCGAAACGCCCGCTCCGAGCGGCAAGAAAGTCGCCGTGATCGGCGCCGGCCCCGCCGGGCTTACCGCAGCGGGCGAACTGGTCAAAGCGGGTCACGACGTCACCATCTATGAAGCCCTTCACAAGCCGGGCGGCGTGCTGGTTTATGGCATCCCGGAATTCCGGCTGCCGAAAAAGATCGTCGCCGCGGAAGTGGATCGCCTGACCAAGGCCGGCGTGAAAATCGAGTGCAACGTCGTCATCGGGCGCACCTACACGATCCCTGAATTGCGCGCCCAGTTCGACGCCCTCTTCATTGCCAACGGCGCGGGGCTGCCCGTCTTCATGAACGTGCCCGGCGAAAACTTCAAGGGCGTCTACGCGGCCAACGAATACCTCACGCGCGTGAACCTCATGGAGGCTTACCAGACCGACACGAGCACCCCGGTGCTCATGGGCAAGCGCGTCGCCGTCGTCGGCGGAGGCAACGTCGCCATGGACGCCGTGCGCACGGCAAAACGCTTGGGGGCAGAGCAGGCGATGATCGTTTACCGCCGCACCAAGGAGGAAATGCCCGCGCGCTTGGAGGAAGTTCACCATGCGGAACACGAGGGGGTCGATTTCCAACTCCTCGTCGCCCCGCTTGAAGTGATTGGCGATGACAAACGCTGGGTCACCGGGTTGAAATGCAACCGCATGGAACTCGGCGAGCCCGACGCCTCTGGACGCCGCAAGCCGCAGGTGATTCCCGGCTCCGAGTTCGTGCTTGAGTGCGACGTGGTCGTGGTCGCCATCGGCACCAAAGCCAACCCGCTCCTCACCGCCACCTGCCCCGAGTTGAAGCTCAATAAATGGGGGAACATCGAGGCGGATGAGAACGGCATGACCAGCCTTCCCGGCGTCTTTGCGGGCGGCGATATCGTGCGCGGCGCGGCCACGGTCATCCTGGCCATGGGCGACGGCAAGAACGCCGCGAAGGCGATCAATGGCTACCTCAAACCAGCGTAAGTTGAGAAGCAGCGCTGATTATTTTGGCTTTAATTCTAAGAAAGCCTTCTGCTAGGCTCGTTTGAAAGCATTATGTCTAGAGAACCCTGGTCTCGCAAAAACCCTTTTCCTGCCAAACTGCTCGTCAACCGCGGCTTGTCCGGCATGTATTCCGCCAACGACACCCGGCACTACGAGCTTTCCCTGGCAGACTCCGGGCTGAGCTTTGAAGTGGGGGACGCGATGGGCGTGGTGGAAAGCAACTGCCTGAATTTGGTGCAGGACATTCTCAACGCATTGCGCTGCACGGGTGACGAACTGGTGACGAATGGCGAGGGCGAGCCCAAAAGGCTTCGCGACGCGCTCTGGAAGGATTGCGCGATCACCAAACCTTCCCCGCAGTTTTTGCATGCGCTGGTGGAAAAAGCGGGGGATTCCGCGCCGTTCCTGCGCGGCCTGCTCGTGCCTGAGCAGAAGGAGGCCCTGGAGCACTACCTCGACGGATTGCACATCATCGACTTGCTGGAGGAGCACCCTTCCGCGTGCTTCACGCCGGAGGAATTTGTCAAAGTGCTGCGCAAGTTGACACCCCGGCTTTATTCCGTGGCATCGAGTCCCAAAATGCATCCCGGCCAGGTGCATCTCACCGTGGCCACGGTGCGCTATGAAAGCAAAGGGCGGCTGCGCAAGGGCGTTTGCTCCACCTACCTTGCCGAGCGCGTGGCGGTGGGGTCTCTGGTGCCCATTTTTGTTCACTCAGCCAAGGGATTCCGGCTGCCCGAAGACGGGAATACGCCGATTCTCATGGTGGGTGCGGGCACCGGCATCGCGCCGTTCCGCGCGTTCCTGCAAGAGCGCATCGCCACGGGAGCCAAGGGCGCGAACTGGGTTTTCTTTGGCGGCCAGCTTGAGAAAGAGGATTTTCTGTACCGCGAGGAATTCGAGAAAATGCAGGCCGACGGCGTCCTGACCCGGCTCGACACGGCGTTCTCCCGGGATCAGGAGGAGAAAATTTACGTGCAGCATCGGATGCTCGAAAATGCCGCGGAGATCTGGAAATGGCTGGAGCAAGGGGCGCATTTCTTTGTCTGCGGCGACGCTGCACGCATGGCCAAGGATGTCCACGCAGCGCTCCGTTCCATTGTCGAGACCGAGGGAGGCAAGACGCC
>SESG01000048.1_pt1 | contig 14523 bp, 10 predicted proteins | sample 3171421 | NCBI WGS metagenome assembly SESG01 (sample SAMN10866946, study PRJNA518727) | freshwater metagenome | biome: subpolar coniferous forest; feature: holomictic lake; material: water; isolation source: holomictic Lake 227, 6 m and 8 m depth | place: Canada: near Kenora, Ontario | collected... | reverse complement strand
GCAAAGGTGCTGCAACTTCGGCCACAGGTGAGGCTGGCAGTGAAAGATCTGTTGATGGGGCGCTCCCGCTGTCACCCTCGGCAGGCACCCCATCCGTCGCGGCTATCAATCCCCTCAAATCAAGGGTGAAGGTATTTTCAGCACCATCAAACAGCCCGCCACTCAACGCAATCTCCTTGCCTTCTGTAACTTTCAAATCAGCGCCACTTACACTCTTAAGCACAACAAGACTGCCCGACTCAGTGACAATAACTTCACCTTCATAGACAGCATCACCCTTCCGAAGAAGATGGCGAGTTCCATCTTCGGCTGCTGCCCAGACTTTACCGGTAATATCAGCAACAGTGGCCAGCGAATTTGTAGTATTGGTACTCATCGGTATGATGGATAAAATAACTGTGAATAGACTTTAAATGCTTAAAAAACTGAGATATATACACAAAAAAATCTCATCAAGACCCACTGAAGCATATCATAAACACATACATCAGCTCCTGCCGCAAGGGGAAATATACACAACAATGCACCAAGAATAATACGAATATTTCTTGCAAAACAAAGAGAATCGTCCCTTACAGCATTGTTATCACTAATACATCGAAACGAAAAATCCGGAAAAGTGGCCGGTTTATCACTGAATAAACAATTCTTACTCAAAAGGAGTCCCAGCATCCCGGGGAGCTGAGGCCCTCCCAACAAAGCCGGCAAGTACCAATAATGTTATAACGTAAGGAAGTGACTGTACCAACTGGGAGGGTATCCACCCTGTCTGGAGCCAGATCTCCATCGATTCGGTCGCCGCAAAAAGCAAGCTTGCAAGTGCCGCTCCAGCCGGATGCCACTTGCCGATAATCATGGCCGCAAGTGCAATATAACCCCGACCAGCCGACATGTTATCGGTAAAGGTGTGCTGCTGAAAAACAAGAAAAGCTCCGCCGAGCGCAGCAAGCGCCCCCGAAACGAGAACACCAGAGTAGCGCATCCGGTCAACATTGATCCCGGCACTGTCAGCGGTTGCGGCATTCTCGCCAGTTGCCCTGAGCCTCAGCCCATAAGCCGTTTTAAACAAAAGGAGGTAACCGACAACGACCGAAAGAACTGCGGCAAGAAAAAGCGGATCAAGCAGAAGAGAGGGTGCTTCAAGACCAGCAATCCGCGCAGAGTTTGCAGAGCTCCCGAAGAAGATGCTGAGCCCGAAACGGGTAGCACCCATAACGAGGATGTTGACAGCAATACCAGCAACAATCTGGTCAGCCTTCAGCGTAATGGTCACAAAAGCAAACAGCAGAGCTACCCCAAGGCCACAGAGGAGAGCCACAAAAATCCCGACCAAAGCCGAACCACTCCGGTACTGGCCAAGCGCCGCGCCAAACGCACCAACAAGCATCATCCCCTCAAGCGCCAGATTGACCACCCCGCCCCGCTCCGAAAAAGTTGCACCAACAGAGGTAAGAGTGTAAGGTACGGCAAGACGAAGAATCTGAAAGAGAATAACAAGAGGCTCAATTCCCATAATAAATCAGAATGAAATATCCTTTACGGTAGTTTTTACAACAGCTTTTTAGTAAACTTCAGTTTCGATAAAAGTAGTCAACTTCACCTGTTTTTTCACCACTTGCCGATCCTTTTTATTTCTGGTGCAAAAACTTAATTACTTATGAAAATCATGCCACAATCTGAGATTACCAGCGAAAAGAGCAGTAGTAAGCAGTACATTTACAGTTTCTCTGGCGGCAATTCCGAAGGTGATGCCTCCATGAAAAACCTGCTTGGCGGCAAAGGTGCCAACCTTGCAGAGATGGCAAACATCGGTTTACCGGTTCCTCCCGGCTTCACCATTTCAACCGAAGTTTGCACCTACTACTACGACAACCAGAAAAACTACCCCCGAAACCTCTTCCAGCACGACATCCCCGCCGCACTTCACAAAATTGAAGAGGCACTCGGCAAAAAGTTTGGAGACCCCGAAAACCCCCTCCTCGTATCAGTACGCTCAGGCGCAAGAGCCTCAATGCCCGGCATGATGGACACCATTCTCAATCTTGGCCTCAATGCAGAAACCGTTGATGGTCTGGCCCGAAAATCAGGAAACCCCCGCTTCGCCTGGGACTGCTACCGCCGTTTTGTACAGATGTACGGCGATGTAGTGCTCGACTTGAAACCGACCGACAAAAAACAGATTGACCCTTTTGAAAAAATCCTTGAAACCAAAAAGCATCAGCTCGGCATTGAGCTCGACACCGAATTCACGGTAGAAGATCTTCAGGAAATTGTAGCCGACTATAAAGCAGCAATCCTCGAAAAAACAGGCAAAACATTCCCCGAAGATCCGCACGAACAGCTCATCGGGGCAATCGGAGCCGTTTTCAACAGTTGGAACAACGAGCGGGCCATTGTCTACCGCAAGCTCAACCATATTCCCGGCTACTGGGGCACCGCCTGTAATGTCCAGGCAATGGTCTTCGGCAACATGGGGCTGGATTGCGGCACCGGCGTAGCCTTCACCCGCGATGCAGCCACTGGCGACAACATCTTCTACGGCGAGTTCCTCATGAACGCCCAGGGCGAAGATGTGGTAGCCGGCACAAGAACCCCGCTCAAAATTGAACAGCTCAAAGCCGACAACCCGGGCATCTACAACCAGCTCGAAGAGATTCGCTCCATTCTCGAACACCACTACCACGACATGATGGACATCGAGTTCACCATCGAGAACAACAAGCTCTTCATGCTCCAGTGCCGCGTCGGCAAACGCACCGGCATGGCCGCCGTCAAAATTGCCGTCGATATGTACAACGAAAAGCTGATCGACGAAAAAGAGGCCCTGCTGCGCATAGAGCCCGAACAGCTCAACCAGTTGCTCCGTCCGGTCTTCGACCTCAAAGAGAAACAGGCCGCCATTGCCGAAAAAAGACTCCTCGCAACCGGTCTTAATGCGGGCCCCGGTGCCGCAACCGGCAAAATCTACTTCAATGCCGTCGATGCCTACGAAGCAGGCAAACGTGGAGAGGCGGTCATTCTTGTCCGCATCGAAACCTCCCCCGAAGATATCAAGGGAATGGACGCCTCTGAAGGCATTCTCACCGAACGAGGTGGCATGACCTCGCACGCCGCACTGGTAGCCCGTCAAATGGGCAAAGTGTGCGTTGCAGGTTGCGGAGCACTCAGCATCGACTACCAGAGAGGAGAACTGCGGGTTCAGGGCAGCGATATTGTTTTACATGAGGGTGACTACATCTCCATCGACGGCAGCACCGGCGAAGTCATTGCCGGAAAAGTTGCAACCAAAAACTCCGAAATTATTGAAGTTCTTGTCGATAAAACCCTCAAACCCGAAGATGCCCCGACCTGGCCGATCTATGAGCAACTGATGACATGGGCCGACAAGTACCGCAAGCTCAACATTCGCACCAATGCTGACCAGCCCGACCAGGCCGAAATAGCCATCACCTTCGGCGCAGAGGGGATTGGTCTCTGCCGCACCGAGCACATGTTCTTTGGCGGAGAGCGCATTGACGCCATGCGGGAGATGATTCTGGCCGACGACGTCGAAGGGCGCAAAAAAGCGCTTGACAAACTGCTCCCCTTCCAGCGCGACGACTTCTATGGCATCTTCAAGGCGATGGGATCCCGCCCGGTCACCATTCGCCTGCTCGATCCGCCGCTCCACGAGTTCCTGCCGCACACCGACAGCGAAATCCGTGCGCTGGCAAGCAAGATCGGCACCTCTTTTGAAGCTGTCAAGGATCGTATCAACGACCTGCACGAATTCAACCCCATGCTCGGGCTTCGTGGCTGCCGTCTTGGCATCCTGCACCCCGAAATCACCGTCATGCAAGTTCGGGCAATTATCGAGGCCGCCTGCAAGCTCAAAAAAGAGGGACTTGTAGTGGTACCCGAAATCATGGTTCCACTCATCAGTACCGTCAAGGAGCTTGAAATCACCAGTGAAGTGATTCACAAAACTGCACGCAGCGTCATTGCCGAACAGGGTACCGGAGTCAAATACCTCGTTGGCACCATGATTGAGGTACCACGTGCGGCAATCACCTCCGACCAGATTGCCACCGCCGCCGACTTCTTCAGCTACGGCACCAACGACCTTACCCAGATGGCACTTGGCATGAGTCGCGACGACTCCGGCCAGTTTTTGCCCATCTACCAGCAGCAGGATATCTTTGCACGCAACCCCTTCGAATCCATCGACATGGATGGCGTGGGCCGGCTGATAAGCATCTCGGCCAAAGAGGGACGGGCCGTCAAGCCGGAACTCAAGCTTGGCATCTGCGGCGAACATGGCGGCGACCCCTCCACGGTCGAATTCTGCCACCAGTTGGGGCTCAACTACGTCTCATGCAGCCCCTACAGGGTACCGATTGCACGCCTGGCTGCCGCAAGAGCTGCACTGAAAGGATAAGCACAAACACGCTCATGAAAAAAGGCGGCTCCAGGCCGCCTTTTTTCATTGCTTTGAAACCACTTCACAACAACACTCTTTACCTTTTTCAACTCACTTCCGGAAAATAATTTCCATATTGAATGTTCCGGCAACCAAACAGTTACCTTCAGCACAACATCGGGCAAGGAATCGAGGTATCGAATCCTTAAACCAATGACCAGAGCACAGAGAAAACAAAGGCACAAACAGACCAATGGAATTCAGCCATATCAACATCAGGGGCGCAAGAGTCCACAATCTCAAGAACATCTCTCTCGATATTCCTCGCAACAAATTTGTTGTCATCACCGGCCTCTCGGGATCAGGCAAATCGAGTCTCGCCTTCGATACCATCTACGCCGAAGGGCAGCGACGCTTTATGGAGACGCTCTCACCCTACGCAAGGCAATATATCGGGAGCATCGAACGCCCCGACGTCGACTTTATCGAGGGGCTCTCTCCGGTCATCTCCATCGACCAAAAGAGCACCAACCGCTCGCCCCGCTCAACAGTGGGCACCATAACCGAAATTCACGACTTTATCCGCCTCCTCTACGCCAAGGCTGGACGACGCTACGACCCCGTCACCGGCGCAGTGCTTCAGCAGCAAAGCGAAGAGGCAATCTGCGAAACCCTGCTCGCCCTGCCACACGGCACAAAAGTGCAGATCCTCTCCCCGCTCGTCACCGGACGCAAAGGGCACTACCGCGAACTTTTTGAACGACTCCTCCTCAAAGGGTTTCTCCGGGTCCGTATCGACGGCAAATATCAGGAGATGAAAAAGGATATGCAGATTGAGCGCTATAAAAGCCACTCCATTGAGCTTGTTGTGGACCGACTGGTGATCGACCCCGAGTGCGAAGAGCGACTCAGAGATGCTGTCAGTATGGCCATCACCATGTCGGAACACAAGTCAACAGTGATCTGCGACCCGTCGGAGAGCAAGCAGAAAGAGCTCACTTTCAGCACACGCTACGCCTATTCAGACGGCTCCGTACCGGTCGACAACCTCGCACCAAACCACTTCAGCTTCAACTCCCCCTACGGCGCATGTCCCGAGTGTAACGGCCTTGGAGAACTCATGCGGCTTTCAGGAGAGCTGATGACCCCCGACGAGACGCTCTCGCTCAACGAAGGCGGAATCGACCCCTTTGGCAAATCGGGGAAACGTAACCTCTGGCAGGTGATCAGGGCAATCGCCAGAGAGTTCAACTTCACCCTCGACACCCCGCTCTCCGCCATCCCCAAAGAGGCGATGAAAATTTTACTCAACGGCTCCGGCAGTAGCACCTTTGATGTCAGCTACAGCTACTCCGGCCACGACACCCTCTACCCGCAACCCTTTGCCGGAGCAATACCCTACGTCGAGGAGATCCTCAAAAATGCGAGTTCTGCCAAAATACGCGAGTGGGCCGAAAACTACATGCTCCGCCAGCCCTGCCACTCCTGCAAAGGGGCGCGACTGCGCAAAGAGAGCCTGCTCGTCAAAATAAACGAGCTTAATATTGCCGAATGCGAATCACTACCGCTACCGGAAGCGCTTGCCTTTTTTACCGCACTGCCCGACACCCTGACCACCAAAGAGAGGCTTGTAGCCACACCGGTGCTGCACGAAATCATCAAACGGCTTGAATTTCTCCTCAACGTCGGCCTGAGCTACCTCTCCCTGGACCGCAGCTCGCAGACCCTCTCCGGCGGCGAAGCACAACGCATACGCCTCGCCTCACAGCTCGGATCACAGCTCAGCGGCGTCCTCTACGTCCTTGACGAACCAAGCATCGGCCTCCACCAGCGCGACAACTCCAGGCTCATCACCTCGCTCAAGCGCCTCCGCGATCTCGGCAACACCGTCCTCGTCGTCGAACACGACAAAGAGACCATGCTCGAAGCTGACGAAATCATCGATCTCGGCCCCGGAGCGGGCATCTACGGTGGAGAGATTGTTGCCCAGGGAGCTGCCTCCTCGCTCGACCCCGACTCACTGACCGCAGGATACCTCAGCGGAAAAAGGCAGGTACACTGCCAAAAAGAGGCAAAAACAAACGACCAGGAGCCTCAATTTTTGCAACTCAAGGGGTGTCGGGGCAACAACCTGCAAAATATCGACCTCACCATCCCACTCCGCTCACTCGTCAGCATCACCGGCGTCAGCGGATCGGGCAAATCGACCATCATTAACGAGACCCTCTTTCCCATCCTTGCTCGCCACTTCTACCGCTCCAAGCTGCTCATCTATCCCTACGACAGCATCGAAGGAGTCAAGCATATCGACAAGGTGGTCAACGTCGACCAGTCACCCATCGGGCGCACACCCCGCTCCAACCCCGCAACCTACACCGGAGCCTTCACCTTCATCCGCGACTTCTTTACCCGTATGCCTGAAGCGCAGATACGGGGATACAAAGCCGGAAGGTTCAGTTTCAACGTCAAAGGAGGTCGTTGCGAAGTGTGCCAAGGAGCAGGAACGAGGAAAATTGAGATGAACTTTTTGCCCGACGTCTACGTCCAATGCGAAAACTGCAAAGGGCAGCGCTACAACCGCGAAACCCTGCTGGTCAAATACCGTGGAAAATCCATCGCCGACGTGCTCGAAATGTCGATCACCGAAGCGGCAGAGTTCTTTGTTGACTTCCCCCGGATACTCCGAATCCTCACCACCATGCAAAGTGTCGGGCTCGGCTACCTCAAGCTCGGTCAGCCCTCCCCCATGCTTTCAGGCGGCGAAGCACAGCGCATCAAGCTCTCGGCGGAACTTGCCAAAATACAGACAGGCAACACCCTCTACATTCTTGATGAACCAACCACAGGGCTCCACTTCCAGGATATCCAGCACCTGCTCGAAGTGCTGCGCCGGCTTGTCGATAAAGGCAACAGCGTCATCATCATCGAACACAACCTCGACATCATCAAAAACAGCGACTGGATCATCGACATCGGCCCCGAAGGCGGCAACGAAGGCGGCAACATCATCGCCCAGGGCACCCCTGAAGAGATTGCCCGAACAGGGCACTCACACACCGGCAAATTTTTAAAAGCTGAAATGGGGTTATAGGAACTCTTCGTAATAGTCAAGATCTTTATGAAAAGTCTCTTCGAGCGCGTGAAGAGAGAGGAGTGCCGCTGTTACGCAGAGGGCACCAACCATCAGTGCTGAGGATTCAAGGCCAAGCTTACCCCAACCGACTACAATGGAAATTTCTCCAACGTTCATTGACCAAAAAAAGTCCTTCCGGAAAAACTGAAAGAGCATGGTGATGGGCACCAACATGCCACGCACAAAATTGGGCACGGTAGTCGCAACCGTAGCACGGAGGTTGGTGCCAAACTGTTCAGCCGCAACCGTCACAAAAATAGCCCAGTAGCCACCCGCAAACCCAAGGAGGGCACAAACCCCGTAAAAGAACTGCGGAGTTTGGCGACCCTGCAAAAAATAGATGGCCACGGCACCAACCGTCAGCAGCATGAAGAGGAGAATCACCTTTTTGCGGCTCTGCAACAGTTGGCTCAACAGCCCGCTCGAAAGATCCCCGAAAACAAGGCCGAGATAGCAGTACATCAACGCATTGCCTGCAATCACCGGCGCAGTAATGCCAAGCTCAACACCAAACTCAGGCGAAAAGGTGATGAGTACCCCCACAACAAACCAGATTGGCACACCAATCATGATGGTATTGAGGTAACGAAAAAAACGCTTGCGGTCAGTAAAAAGGGCCAGCATATTGCCCCGGCTCATCCCGCTCCTCTCCTCCATCGCCTTGAACATCCCCGACTCCGCAACCCGCACGCGGGCAATAAGCAGCAAAAGACCGAGCACGCCTCCAACAATATACGCATAATGCCACTCACAGGTATTGGCCACAACATTAGCCAGAATCGCCCCCGAAACACCGACCGAAGCGACCAGCATGGTGCCATAGCCCCTTATTTTGGTGTGCAGTACCTCCGAAACCAGTGTAATGCCCGCCCCAAGCTCCCCCGCAAGACCGACACCGGCAATAAAGCGCAACACCGCATAAGCCGGCAGCGACGACACAAAACCATTTGCAATATTGGCCAGTGAATAGAGCAGAATGGAGGCAAACATAATCTTCAGCCGCCCCTTCTTGTCGCCAAGCCATCCCCAGAGAATACCACCAACCAGCATACCAGTCATCTGCATATTGAGCAAATCGATCCCGTAATCGGTAAGCTCCTGCCCCGACAACCCGAACGACTTCAGGCTCGACACCCTCACAATGCTGAAAAGCACCAGATCGTAAATATCAACAAAATAACCGAGCGCCGCCACAATCACTGGCAGGCTGAAAATATCACGGATTGACGCATGACTCTCTTGTTGCATAACATCCTCCATTCTCCTGCTTATCGGCGCAAATTCGCGCAAACAACCCCATAGATCACCCACTCCCCCATTAACTCCACAACGAGAGTTGATGCTTTAGCCGCCACTCCATCACCCAACAACAGGCAACGCCATCTCACAGACGAAGAAAATGATTCTCAACCGACAAAAGCCCACCCTGCAAGGCCCCCTCATCATGAAACCGCACGGGCTCAGCAACCGCCAGCAGTACATCGGGCGAAATGGTCACTTCAACCCCCTGCATGATACTCTCAAAATAGACCACCAGCCGCGACTCCCTCCCCTGCTTGACCACAACACCCTCAAAATCCTTGAAGGGACCGGCAAGAACCTTCACCCTCTGGCCCGGCGGCAAAGAGTCAACCCTGCGGTGAATGGCATCCGGCTCCCTGACCAACTGCTTGAGCCAATCAATATCACGCTGAAAGATCACCGAAGGCGTTTTTCCAATTCCGATAAACTTCACCACACCCTCGGTATCGAGCACCGTAATCTTCTCTCGCTGAATCGCAATATTAACAAAGAGATAACCCCGAAAGAGAGGTTCAGAGACCTTTTTCTTTCTGTCACTCCACTGCTTCCAGGTATCAAGCAGCGGCAAAAAACTCACAACACCCTGCTCAAGCAACATCTCATGCGCCCTCTTTTCATACCGTGAGCGAACATAGAGCGCATACCACTTTAAACCATCAACATCAGTCATGCAATCACATACTAAATTTCGTGCAAGAGAGCAGCAATACTACCTGCACCGGGGGAACACCGAACTCCAAATCTGCACAAAAAAGTAACACCTGTAGCTCATTTATCAAAGAACATCAGCTCAATCCCGCCCCATCAGACTACGCAACCGGTAAAAAAGCAGCCCCATCACCTCACGCAGCGCCCTCTCCGATCCAGCAAGCGCATCCGCATTTGGCAAAAAACGCAACACCGTCAAGCCACTCTTTTCACTCACCTGATAATCCACCGGAAAAGGCATCACCTCAAAACCGGCACGCTCAAAGAGAAAACGCGCCCGACGCATATGAGAGGCACTGGTCACAAGAATAATCCTCGCAGGAAGAGCCTTTGCGGCACCAAGCACCACTTTGGCCGCCACCGCCTCATCCGCCGTGTTGCCCACCTTGCCGGTCAAGCGAATGGCCGACTGCGGCACCCCAAGCAACAGCGCCCTTTTGGCCAACAACTCACCCTCAGGCACCGCATCCGGCTGCCAGGGCATCTGCCCGCGCGTAAACAGCAGCAGAGGAGCCTTACCAGCCTTGAAAAGCTCAATACCACCATCAAACCGGTCCACCGCATCACCCCACTCCCCCAACGGAGCACCCTCAACCGTCACAATCATACCGCTCAACACCACAATCGCATCCGCCTTCCCGACACGTTGAAGCGGCACCCGACCGGAGCCAACCTCAACCGAGCGAATCAAAAAGTCACTCACCAGAGGCATACTGAAAACGAGAAGCAGCAGCATCCCAAGCAACACAAAAAACCTGTTGCGCAACAGCAGGCCAGCCAGCAGGCACAAAAAACTGAGCCCCAGAGGCAAAAAGAGCAAAGACAATATTTTATTATAAAGAAGCATAAATCAAAACTCAAGGTCTACAAAAATTTCAGCTCTCTTTACTGACCGCCACACTGTAACCATTTTCCTTGAGAAGCGCATGACGCCGAGCAAGATCAAAATCGTGCGCCACCATCTCCTCAACCATCTCATCAAGCGTAATCTCCGGCACCCAGCCAAGTTCAGCCTTCGCCTTCGCCGGATCACCAAGCAAAGTCTCCACCTCGGCGGGACGGAAATAACGCGGGTCGATCCTGACAATCACCTCTCCAACACCAAGCGATGGGTGAGGAATGGCGAGCGACTCAATAATACCCTCCTCCTCCCTTCCCTCTCCCTGCCAGCGGATAAAGATACCAAGCTGCGCCGCCGCCTTTTCAATAAACTGGCGGACACTGTACTGCACTCCGGTAGCAATCACATAATCCCTTGGCTCCTGCTGCTGCAACATCATCCATTGCATGCGCACATAATCTTTTGCATGGCCCCAGTCACGCAAAGCGTTCATATTGCCGATATAGAGGCACTCCTCGAGCCCCTGCGAAATATTAGCCAGGCTCCGGGTAATCTTGCGCGTCACAAAGGTCTCACCCCGTCGCGGTGACTCATGGTTGAAAAGAATGCCGTTACAGGCATACATACCATAAGCTTCGCGATAGTTGACCGTCATCCAATAGGCATAGAGTTTGGCCACAGCATAAGGGCTGCGGGGATAAAAGGGGGTGCTCTCCCGTTGCGGAATCTCCTGAACCAACCCATACAGCTCTGAAGTAGAAGCCTGGTAAAAGCGCGTCTTTTTCTCAAGCCCCAAAAAGCGAATCGCCTCAAGCAGACGCAGGGTGCCCATGGCATCAACATCCGCCGTATATTCCGGCGACTCAAAGCTCACCGCAACATGGCTCTGCGCACCAAGGTTATAGACCTCGTCCGGCTGAACCTCTTCAAGAATGCGGGTAAGGTTGCTGCTGTCAGTCAAGTCACCATAATGAAGATAGAGTTCCGGATGGTGAGTCCCCGGAAGTAACTCCTTTTCAATGTCGTGACGATCGCGATAGAGATGGTCAATGCGCTGGGTATTGAGAGAGCTGGACCGACGTTTGATGCCATGCACCTCATACCCCTTTTCGAGTAAAAATTCTGCCAGATAGGAGCCATCCTGTCCGGTTATACCAGTTATAAGAGCAACTTTCATTGGTAATTCATTACAAAATCGTTATACGCGAACGCCAAACCCTCTTCAAGCCCCACGTTCGGGATCCATCCAAAATGGTTGAGACGGCTGCACTCCATCAGTTTTCGGGGTGAACCATCCAGTTTCTCCGGGTCGAACTCAATCTTACCCCTGTAGCCAACTACTTTTGCGATAATTTCAGCCAGCTCCCTGATGGTCACCTCCCTGCCACTACCAACATTGATGTGGCTCTGCATCGGAGTGGTATGGGCATCAAAAACCGCCTTGTCGAGGTTCATCACAAAGAGACTTGCCGCCGCCATATCATCAACATAAAGAAACTCCCGCTGCGGCCTGCCAGTACCCCATATCACGACTGACGGCTGACTACCAAGTTTTGCATAATGGAAACGGCGAATCATGGCGGGGATAACATGGCTGTTTTCAGGGTGATAGTTATCGCCCGGGCCATAGAGGTTGGTCGGCATGACGCTGCGATAGTCGGTACCATGACTCTCGCCATACTGCCGATTGTAACTTTCGCAGAGCTTGATACCGGCAATCTTGGCAATGGCATAAGGCTCATTGGTCGGCTCAAGCGGTCCGGTCAAAAGGGCGCTTTCCTGCATAGGCTGCGGCACCAATCGAGGATAGATACAGCTCGAACCGAGAAAAAGCAACTTTTGCACCCCAACCCGCCAGCTCTCATGAATAACATTGGACTCCATCATCAGATTCTGGTAGATGAACTCCGCCGGGTAGCTGTTATTGGCATGAATACCGCCAACTTTTGCCGCCGCAAGATAGACCTGAGAGGGTTTTTCAGTCTCAAAAAAAACCCGAACCGCCGACTGACAGGTGAGGTCAAGCTCAGCATGGGTTCTAAGCAGCAAGCTCTCAGCCTCTAAACCCCCGGCAAGGAGGTGGCGAACGATGGCCGAACCAACCATCCCCCGGTGACCGGCTACAAATATTTTATGCACAACAATCGCGAAAGTAACAGAGGGTTAATAAATGCAAAGGGCCAATATAGCCGTAAATATTTTCTCACCCAACAGAACCCTGAAAGAGATCTACACCCTCTCAACCCAACCGCCAGGCATCAAGCCAAATCCTTCACAGCCTCCCGTCAACCTCTTCCATCGACAAAACCCCCTTTACATCGTAAACCACACTATGATCGCCGGAACAGAGCGAACGGACAGCCAAATTCCCAAAAGCCTGATGCGCAACAGCAAGAATAATAGCCTCATAGCGGTTACCGTTCAGCTCCCGAAGGCATGAAAGGCCATATTCATGCATCACCTCCCCAGAATTGGCCCAGGGGTCATGGATATCAACGTCAGCACCATACTGCTGCAATTCGCGAACAATATTAACCACATGAGTATTGCGAATATCGGGGCAGTTCTCCTTGAAGGTGATACCGAGCACCAGCACCTTTGCCCCCTTGATTTTGTGATCCGCCGCAATCATCAGCTTGATAACCTGCGACGCAATATATCTCCCCATATTATCATTCAGCCTCCGTCCCGCAAGAATAATTTCAGGGTGATAGCCATACTCCTGCGCCTTCTGGGCAAGATAGTAGGGATCAACACCAATACAGTGGCCACCAACAAGGCCCGGCTTGAACGCCAGAAAGTTCCATTTGGTGCCCGCTGCCGCCAATACCTCATGCGTATCAATACCCATCAGGTTAAAAATCATCGCCAACTCATTAACAAAGGCAATATTGATATCGCGCTGCGAATTCTCAATCACCTTTGCCGCCTCCGCAACCCTGATGGATGAAGCAAGATGGGTACCGGCAGTGATAATCGAGCGGTAGAGCGCATCAACCCTGGCCGCCGCTTCAGGGGTCGAGCCAGAGGTGACCTTTTTTATTTGTGTCACCCTATGCTCCTTGTCACCGGGATTAATCCGCTCGGGAGAGTAGCCAGCAAAAAAGTCACGGTTAAAGGTGAGTCCCGAAACCCTTTCGAGCACCGGCACACAATCCTCCTCAGTTGCACCGGGATAGACGGTTGATTCATAAATAACCAGGTCGCCCGGCTTCAGCACCCGACCAATCGTTTCACTCGCCTTGATGAGCGGGGTCAAAACCGGACGATTGTTCTTGTCGGTCGGTGTCGGAACCGTCACAATATAACAGTTTGCCGCGCCAAGGTCACCGCTCTCTGCCGTTACAAAGAGCCCCCTGCTCTCCTCCCCTGCACTATGGTTCTCCTCGCAAAGCACCAGTTGCAGCTCCTCACGGCTCACCTCAAGCGTCGCATCATGGCCCTCCCGCAGCTCACCAACACGCTCCCGCTTGACATCAAAACCCACCACCGGATATTTTTTCGCAAACTCTACAGCAAGCGGCAAGCCAACATAGCCAAGGCCGATAACAGCAATTCTTATTGATTTCATACGTTGAGATTGTCATCAAAAAAAATTCCAGCTCTCTATTGAGCGCCAATATAGCCGTAAATATTTAGCTAACCCAACGGAACCCCTCAAAGAACCCTACACCCTCTCAACCTCAAAGCGGCTGACGTTTCTCTGTTTCGGGTCAAAAACAATACCAATCAGATAGCGGTCGTTCTCCTTGATTTTGGTATAAAAGTCGCGCATTCCATCCCGAATAACCAGAGCCTCGGGGATGTTCTCAATATTGTCGAGAATCAGCTTGTCGTACTCATCAATCAGCAACCCACGGAACAACTCCCGCTTTCCCTCAAAAATATCTTTAGGCATCGTCAGTAACGAATATCGCTTCCAGTGTTGGCGCGGTAAGAATGGCATCACCCCATGTTTCGAGCTCGTGCTCAGACGCACTGACTAACTTCTCCGTTGCCCACCGGGGCAGTGCACCAAAGCGACGTTCAAGGAGCTTTTTCAGCAGTTTCGATTGCCCCTCGACGACGCCCTCCTCTCTGCCCACTTCTCTGCCCTCCTCTCTACCCTCCTCTTTGCCAACGTAATATCCATCACCATAA
>SESG01000987.1_pt1 | contig 14547 bp, 10 predicted proteins | sample 3171421 | NCBI WGS metagenome assembly SESG01 (sample SAMN10866946, study PRJNA518727) | freshwater metagenome | biome: subpolar coniferous forest; feature: holomictic lake; material: water; isolation source: holomictic Lake 227, 6 m and 8 m depth | place: Canada: near Kenora, Ontario | collected... | reverse complement strand
GTTGAAGTATCTAATAAACTGTCAAAATTAGACCACTTACAAGAACACGAATATGATGAGAATTGTAATTATTGTATGAATAATGTCTTTGTTAAAGATGCAATAAAAACAAAGTTAGAGTTAAAAGATGATAAAATCCGAGCTGATGGACATTTAAAACGATTATCTGATTTAGAAAATGATATTAGTTTATATGGTGATATTGAAAATGACTATTCTGAATATATGAGAATACTGAATAATATTGATATGACTAAAAATAAACAAATTTCATTTGAAAATAAGATATTAAATTTGGAAAATCAATTAATTAAGTTTCAGAATGAGTTAAATATTATAGCTGAGAATAAGAAGAAGTATGAAAAAAATATAACAAATATAAAATATAATGAAAAAATTCAAATTAAGATAGATGAATTAACAAGTACATTAAATCAAATCAATTCTAATCTATCTAACGTAACTAATAGAGTTAATTTTTTTGATAGTCAATTACAAATTTTAGACCATACAAAGAAAACAATAATTCAAAATATTGAACGATTACAACAACTTGAAATAGATAATGAAGCATATCAATATTATCTTGAAGCCGTTAATACAAATGGTATTCCATATGAATTAATAGTTGAGGTTATTCCAAATATCGAAACAGAGGTTAATAATATATTGACACAGATAGTTGACTTTACATTGAATATTGATTTAGATGGTAAAAATGTAAATGTACGTATTGTTCAAGATGAGGATAACCAATGGTTATTAGAACTTGGTGGTGGTATGGAGAAATTTGTATCATCTGTTGCTATTAGAACGGCGTTGGTTAATGCTTCAAATTTACCACGGTCAAATTTCCTTGTAATAGATGAAGGATTTTCTAATGTAGATTCTGATGTTATAAATCAGATGCCTATGTTATTTGATTATTTAAAAACTCAATTTGAATTCATAGTGTGTATTTCACATAACGCATTCGTTAAAGATATGGTTGATAATATAATAAATGTAAATAAAGATAATAATGTAAGTTCAATTAATTATATCGGTTAATATACCGATAATTCGATTATATCGGTTAATATACCGATAACTCAATCCCTAATGGTTTCATTAGGGATTTTTTTTGTATTATTTTTAAAATATATACTTATTAGAGAGGAAAATATTTATGAAAAAAAGTACAACTATTAAACAAAATTTACATAATTGGAATGTTATTGTTCAAGACACAAGTGTATTCTCACCCAACTATTTTAATCTGGTTGATATACCGGATAAGTTAGCTGGTGGAATAAATTCGTTTTGGATTTCCGTAGACAATTCAAATTTAATACCCAATTCAGATATTTTTATTGAAGTATTGGATTTATATGGTAATCCAATATATGTTGAATTTCAACAAGTTATAGATTCTGCAAATAAACGATTAATTTCAATATATATATACGATGATACACCAGCTGGATTAGCGCTGATAAGTATAGTAGGGAATGCAAAAACTGATTTAAATGGAAATGATATAAGTACTATTACAAATAATATTCGTTGGTCTAAAAAAATAGATGTTGTGCCTACTGATAAATCTAAATCCGATATATATTTTAGAAAGGCACCACAACTATATGTTTCTGAAATATTGAATCCGATAACGTCAGGTTCTTATCCAGTTTCCGGTTCACTTATAACATTACACGGAACTAATCTTAATTATTATTTGGTGGGAAATCAACCAATAATTGAAATTCCAATTAACTCATATTCTTTTGTACCAGATATGGTTGGAGCTTCAGTTTCATTTAAATTAAATTCTTCAACTAATTCAGAACCAAAAGTACAAAGTAATAGACAATTTATATTTAATACGATAATTAAAGAAGTATTGTCTTTCAATAAGATAATTCTTCGAGACCCAATAATAATAAATACAACAAAATATAGTTCACAACAAAGCAGTATATGGAATCCTAATGATAGTGGAGGAGTTAAAATTACTCAACTTGGTGGTCAAGACCCAAATATTGATTCAATTTAATGGAATAGAAAAAAATGGCAGAAATTAAATTTACTAAAATATCGAATTTAGAATATACATCATCATACTATCCACTTGTAGCTGAAAATATTACTGCATCGCTTGGCGCAGAATATTTACGTTCATATGCTAAAATAGATTTTACTGATTTAGAAACCATATCGGGTTATATTGATAATGTTGAAATATATACAAAACAAAACACAGATATTGGTGGATATAATTTAATTAAATCAACAAATATTGTTCCTAATAATTTATTTGTTAGTTCATCAAATAATATATTTTTACAAATGGGTAATTTTCCAAATTTAAATATATTTGCTGAGGGTGTTGGTTATAATGGTCTATACCCATTCTGGTCTGCATCATATTATAATGTTCCAAGTGGACATATTTCACCAACGGGTGATTTGTATCGACAGGCTATTGATTACAACCCAACATTATTTTGTTTAAAAACGTGTGGTGGTGGCAGTAATTATTATGGATTCAACCCGACAGTTGGAAAGTATATATATTCATCAACTACGGGTGAATATGGACAAATTGAACCACGTTATATTTTTCTAAACTTATATAAAAATAATGAGTATGAGTTAACATTTAATATAAATGGTCAAACGATATGGGGAATTCCAGGAACACAAGATAATATAAAATATGAATCAGGTATAAATTATACTGGACAAGATAATGATGCAATAATTCAATTTATAATATCGGGTAGTTCAATATCATCAAGTTTTGGTGTTGAAAAAACTATAGCTCAACTTCAAATTAGTTCTTCTATTTATAATGGTACTACTCTTATAGGTGAGAGTTCTGTTGGTAATTTTGTAACTGAATATTATTATAGAAATTTTGGACAACAGACATTTAGATTTACACCACAAAATGATGGAATAGCATATTTAAAAATAAAAATATTAAATGGATTGTGGAATATATCAAATCTTCAAATAAAATCTGTTGCAGAGAATGGTTATAATCCAAATCATACATATATTATTACCGAGATGCCTACTATTCAACATAATGATTCATATGATTTTAAAGTACAATATTATACTCACGATTCTAAAAAGTCTAAAAATATATCATATGTACCATTAAAATATTTTAGTGGTAGAACATTTTCATTACCGAGTGGAAGTGTTGGTGGTGGTAATGGTAGTAGTGGTACAAGTGGAATAAATGGTAGTAGTGGAACGAGCGGTGTCGGTACTATAATCTATGGATTAGATAATTATGTTACTAAATTTAATGGAACTTCCGCGTTTATAACATCAAGTATATATAGTAGTACAAGTGGTAATGTCGGTATAATAAATTCTACACCTCAAAATTCATTAGACATATCTTCAAGTATAGATAGTTTTGGATTAAATGTTGGTGGTGTAGTTGAACAAAATAATTGGATAGGAATATCATTTGGATACTCAGCCCCAGGTGCATTTGGCACTGGTTATAGAAAAGCTGGAATTGCATTTAAAAGAACAGAAAGTGGTGGAAATGCTCGTGGTGATATTCATATATTAAATAGTAATGTCGACGATGCATCTATGGTTACTATTTCTGATAAGGTTGCTACATTTAAACAAAACGGGATTATACATTTTCAAAATCAATCAAGATGTAGAGTGTATTCAGTGAATAATCAAATACTTACAGCAATAGGTTGGGAATTGATTCTATTTGATAACATAAATTATGATACACAAACTGAATTTTTATACAATAGTCACGGGCCTATAAGTATGTTTACTGCATTAGAATCTGGATATTATCAAGTAAATTCAAGATGTTATATTGACGATAAGACAGACGGTGAGGAATATATAATTGGAATTTTTGTAGATGGTAGTTTGTATTCTATGGGTCAACAGATATTTGAATTTAAAAATACTTGTAGAAGCTTACAAGTAAGTGATATAGTATATTTAAACAGTAGTAGTACCATTGATATTAGAGTATTTTCAAGAAATACTACACCAACTATACTGGGTGGAGAAATACCCCAAACATATTTATCAATACACAAATTATCATAGGAGATAATATGATTAAATTAAAAAAAGTAATACACGAAATAATGCGGGACGATATGCCTCAAATAAATAAAGATAATCTACCAGAAATGTTAAGATTATTTAAAACATATGAAATACCATATCGAATTAATAATATTGAAACGAATAAATTAAAAGCATATCAAGACGATTATGTTCCTGAGAAACTTAATCATATGGTTGATGTTATAAATAATGGTGAAAATATATTAAAAAATCCGATATTAGTTGCTAATGATAATAAGATTGTAGACGGACATCATAGATGGTTAGCTGCGAGAAAATGTTTTGGTGATAATTTTAAAATGAAATGTATACAAATAATGTTACCGTCAGATGATGTATTTAAATTATTAAATAAGACCGAACAAATTGTAAATAAATAAATTTAGCTGTAGCATTTCTGTAATAAAATAAATAATTATATATTTATATACATATACAACATATTGTTGTATAACTAAAATAAAAGTCGTCAGAGAGACGCAGGAGATACGTTATGAAATACTCACAAGTAGAACTACAAGTTCTTATTAATGGTGTTCCCGTGAAAGAATATGGTCATAAGGGGATAAGTTATATCGAAGGTAGAACAAATACCGAATTCACATTACGAATCAAAAATAATAGTCCAAATAGAATTTTAGCTATTCCAAGCATAGATGGACTATCTGTAATGGATGGTGAAGATGCATCATCTAAATCAAGTGGATATATTATTAGTGCATATTCTTCATATGAAATTAAAGGTTGGAGAACATCATTAAAAGAAGTATCAAAATTTGTATTTGCTAAAAAAGGAAATAGTTTATCCAATCAAACTGGTCACGGAACAAAAGAATGTGGTGTAATTGGGTGTGTTATATTCGGTGAAACACCAAAATTAACATATACAGTATATACTAATAGTAGTTGGCCTGATATGTTCAAACGTGGATTAACAAATCCAGGTTTCTATGATAATACATATGATGTTTACTCATCTAATATGAGTTTAAATTCGAAATCACTAAAAAATACAGTGCCGTTTGATATAAGTACAACTCGTTGTTCATATAATAGTGTAACACCAACAAGTATACCAATAAATGATACACCTAATTTTAAATTGGGGACTGATTACGGTGAAAGTATGGATGATAAAGTAGTAGAATCAGATTTTGATAAAGGTAGTCTATTATGTACTTTTGAATTACATTATACCACAAAATATGAACTTGAACAAATTGGTATAGATATTGAAAAAAAAAACAACAAAGTTTACATTCCATCGGCATTTAGTGATAGAAAATTTTGTAAATTACCAAAAAGAAATTAACAATTAATATTAAACGAAAGGAGAGTCGAACTTCGATTCTCCTTTTTTTTGGAGAAATCTAATTATGCATGAAACAAATATTGAAAGACTAAAAAAAGTTATGAATAATATTCACGATAAAAAAATATATTCTATTAGTCAGAATACAGATGAAAATTGGATAAAAGAACAAAAAGAAAAAGAAGAGGCAAGAAAGTTAAAGTTTGATACATTTATCTCATCAATAAATGAAATGTATACGTGTAAAGATTGTAATAAAAATTGTAGAACTTTTGGAACACGTTTAGATGATAAGGTTATTTTAAAAACGGGACTATGTTTTGATTGTTTAATAAAAATGGAAACACAATTAAAAATAGACGGTAAATATGAGGAATATCAACTTACCAAGATGCAAAACAATGCAAAATCTTGGTTAACAGATTTTAAACAACAATTAAATACATATAAAAAAGAATATTCTGACCAAATAAAAACATATGTTAGTGATAATGGTGAGGTAGAAGATTGGGGTGGTGGAATGGATAATGATGACTTTAATAAACTAATGGACAATGTATATACAGAAATTGAAACTGTGGTATTTGGTGAAGATTCTGAAGAAAAAAATGAGAAAATTTAAATTTTTCCATATTTATTAATATGGATACCATAGGCTCAAATAATTCGGATAAATCACGTATATACGATAAAGACCAACTTGAAAAAGCTGAGGATATTGCATTTCAAACTCATTTTTGGCAAACAAGACGAGATGGTTCTACATATTTATCACATTTAAAAAGGGTACAAGTGCGTGCTAAAGTAATGGGATATAAAAAAAGAATTCAAATTTTAGCAATATTACACGATGCACTTGAAGATGGTGTAGACCCAAAACGCGTAGAATATGTCATTAGAAAAAATTTAAAAGATGCTGAAAGGGTACTTACTGATTTAAAATTATTAACACATAAACCTGGTGAAAACTATTCTGATTATGTATTAAATATTTATCATAGAAGTGTTGACGCGTTTTGTGTGAAAATGGTGGATATATGTGATAATATTTCAGATAAACCCACAGAAAAACAATTTATGAAATATAAATTGACAATTATCCATTTATTAAAAAATGGTGTTCCATTACAAAAGATTCCAAAACAAATAATAAATATTTTAAAACTGGAGAAATAGTATGATTAAAGACGCAAAATATATGGCGGAACAAAAAAAGATAACACACGAGTTAATGACTGAAGCTGTGAAACTTCAGAAGAAACATAAGTTACTTGAACAAGAACAAAGAGATAAAGTTACTTTTAAATTTGAATTTATCGGTATAAAACCTGGTGATACACAAAAATTATATTTAAAATTTAATTCTCCGGCGTTAAGTTTAGCTCTTATGAATAATAAAGCCAAAGGTGGAAGTATTCAGTATTCTTATTTAAATAATTTTATTCAGATGGCAAGACAATCACTACAAACACAAACTGGAATAAATCCATTACAATTTGAAAAAATGAAATCATCAATGGGTGATTTAGTCTTCTCAACAAATAATGAAATTGATAAAGGAGATTTAACACAATTACTTCAGATTCAACCAATACCTGTTGTTGTTAAGGTTATAACGGGAGAAGTAACTCAACCGACAGAAACTCCACAACAACCAGACCAAGTTCCACAAAAAAATGTAGTACAACCAACACCAAGTATAACACAACCAACTGCACAAACAGCTACGTCTGAACCGATTAAGTAAGGGAGAATTTAAATGAATATATCTAAAATATTACAAGGCGCCAAATTATATAAACAAACACTTGATAGGTTTAAAGAATTTGTTTCTGATAAATCAACCATATCAACACAAACAATTAAAGATTTTTTTATACAAGATAGACGGTGGATTGTTGGTAACATATCCAATAGTAAACAACTTTTAGATGATATTGTAAAAAAAGTTGTTATTGATTTAAATTTAGAACCAATAGAAGATAAAATTGGACCTGATACAGTTTATATAAATAAAAACATATATGAGGGATTACAGATGGATATCAAAAAAATAATAAAAGAACAAGTTCAAGAAATATTATCTCAAACTGAAGATGATGATTTTGAAAATGTAAATAATTTTAAAAAGAATTCACCATTTTATTATACAAATTCAGAAAAAGGTAAAGATTATAATCCCGATGATATGGCAATGTCACATTATTATGATAAAGAAAAGTTACGTAAAGAAGATGTATTAAATCCTAACGTCACACAGAGTGTTGATAATTATGATATGGGTGATACTGTTAAGATGCAATTATCAAGTGGAGTAAATCTTATTGGTGTCATTGTAACAAAGGATGAAAACCATATTACAGTTAAAGAGTCAAGTACTGGTAAAATACATAAATTTGATGTAGCTGAATTTTTAAATTATATTGATGAAGTCTATGCGTCAAAAAAAGTAAATGAAGTTAAAAAAATAAATAAGAGACCAATAATGAAACCGAATAAAAAAACTGAAGACGACAAAACTATTGAAACTATAAGAAAAAATAGAGAAAAATTAGAAAAAGATTCAACTAAAGAATCAAAAGTTACTGATGAAATCCTTGATAAGATTGCTTCTAAATTAGGAATTAATTGGGTTCAATTTAATAAGGCACAGTTTAAAAAAGGTGTACAAAAAGAAAATAAAGAGAATGAATATACATTTGGTAATCTAATATTAGTATCAAAAATAGTTGTTGGAAATTTAAAATCTAACCCAGACTACTATAAAAATTATAAAGAAACATCAAAGAAACTTGTCAAGGGTATAACCACTATGACTAAAAATCAATTAGAATTAAAAGAACAGAAGTTAAGAAATCTTATAGGTACATATATTCAAGAAGTTCTTGTTGAAAAAAGATTAACGGGTGCCGAATTACAACAGAGACTCAAAGCATCAAGACTTAAAAAGAAAGGTGGTGGTACAAAAGAAAAAGATGATGATAAATCAAAAAAGAAAGATAAACCAAAGAAGAAACAATATAATTTTGATAAAAAGAAAAATTTAAAAGAAGACCAATTAAGAGAAGTTATTAGAAAATATATTAAATCGTGTCTTAATGAAAATCAAAATAATCAACGATATACAATGGAATTATCAGACAAATATACACCTGAAATACCGTTTAGAATAAAAGATTTTAGACAATATCAAGAATTTACTAAATTCGGACAGTTTTTAACATCAAAAACTGCATCTGGTTTAATTACAGAAGATGAATTTGTACAACTTGATAACAATGGTGGTGTTTATGGTTTAATCGCACCAAAAGGATATTATAATAGATATATTTGGGCGGCAGGTTTAAAATCTCCTGTTAATGAACTTGGATATGACGTACACGATGCTGGTATACTTTTATTTTTTAAAAAAGAACCAACGTTTCTAGCTCTTACTAAATTTTTAAAATAATCGAGGATAAAATAATATTTTATGCCAACACAACCAGTTCCACAAAAATCAACACGTGATTTAATTCGTGAAGAATATATGAGATGTGCATTAGACCCAATATATTTTCTACGTAAATATTGTTATATCCAACACCCTACGAGAGGCAAGGTGTTGTTTGATTTATATCCATTTCAAGAAGATGTAATTCGAGCATATTCAAAAAACAAATATAATATTATACTAAAAAGTCGACAGTTAGGGTTAACAACAGTGTCGGCTGGTTATGCATTATGGAAGATGATATTCACATCTGATTTTTTAATTCTTGTTATTTCTAAAGATAAAGAAGCCGCAAAAGAAGTTGTATATAGAATTAGATTAATGTTTGATGGTCTTCCAAGTTGGTTAAAAACGGACTGTATTGAAAATAATAAACTTTCATTAGTGTTCAATAATGGTTCATCAATTAAGGCATTCGCAGCATCTGAACAAGCTGGACGTTCACTTGCATTATCGTGGTTAATACTTGATGAAGCTGCATTTATTGAATCTATTGAAACAATTTGGACTGCAGCCGCTCCTGCAGTAACATCACATGGAAGTGCGTGTACAATCTTATCAACACCGAATGGTGTCGGTAATTTTTTCCATAAAACGTGGGTAAATGCAGAAGATGGTATGGGTGCTGAAAATACTACATTGAAATTTAATACATTATCATTACCGTGGACTGTTCATCCAGAACGTGACCAAATATGGAGAGATGCTCAAGTACAAATCCTTGGTTCAGAAAGAAGAGCCGCACAAGAGTGTTTTGATGGTGAAACACGAATATATACTGATTTTGGTTTAGTTCCAATTAAAAATATTAAAATTGGTGATACTGTTTTAACACACACTGGTGAGTTTAAAAAGGTTATACGATTATATGAAAAAGAAACTAATGACACATATGAAATATATTCTGCATTAAATAGAATAAAACGAAATGTAACGGGTAATCACCCATTTTATACACCAATGTATGAAAATACTTGGACAGAATTAAATAAAATACAGAATAATGTGTTATTGCCGTCATTCCCATTAAATTGTGAATTAGAAAAAAATAATAAAAAATTAAATTTATATAATATTATAGAACCAAAATATTTTAATAAAAAAGAAATAAAAAATAACTTTTATATAAATGATAGAAAACATAAAAAAGAATATCCGAAAGAAATTATTATTGACTATGATTTAGGATATATAATTGGATTATATTTAGCCGAAGGTAGTAAATCAAGATTAGCTACAACATATTCATTTAATTATAAAACTGAATTAGAATTATGGCCACAGAAAGTAATAAATATAATAAAAAATAAATTTGGAATAGAACATTTTAATATTAGAAATCAAGGAAGTAGTGGTAGTCTAACTATAAATTCAGAAATATTTTCATTATTATTAGATTATTTTATTGATGGGGATAGGTGTTATAATAAAAAATTATCAAAAAACTCATATGACACAAATATTGATTATTTGAAAGGAGTACTTGATGGTATTTTTCAAGGCGATGGTTGTAAAACGGGTAGTACTAATATTAGTATAAATATTACGTCATTAGATTTACAATATGATATTAAATATATATTAAATATGTTGGGTATAAATAAAAATAGTTTAAAATATGGACACTCATCTGGGTTAAATGAAATGTTTGGTCGAATAGTTCATACAAAACAACAATATTCTTTAAATTTATTACAAACAAAATATATAAAAAATACAAACATTTCCGATTTACAATTTATAAATGATATAGATATTAGAAAATCATATCAAAGTGAATATTTATTAGACACCGAATATGTATATTCAAAATTAATTAAAAATCAAATAGATAAAAAAATAACTGTATATAACATAGAAGTTCAAGATAATAATTCATATGTGACAGAACATTTTATTGTACATAATTGTGATTGTGATTTTTTAACATCAGGACATACAGTTATAGACCCCGAATCTATTGAATATTATAGAACATTAGTTAAAGAACCTAAAGAGAAAAGATATAATCAAGAATTATGGTTATGGGAATATCCAGACCCATCGAAAGATTATATTGTTTGTGCTGATGTAGGTCGTGGTGATGGTGGTGACTTTTCTACATTTCATATACTTGATGTATTAGACCAAAAACAAATAGTTGAATATAAAGGACATATAGGTACTATTGAATTTGCTAAAATGTTAGTAAATATTTCAAGAGAATATAATAATGCGTTATTAGTAATTGAAAATGCAAATGTTGGTTGGTCAACTGTTATACACGCCGCAGATGTATTACATTATGATAATATATATTATTCATTGAAAACAAGTCAACAGATGGATGCAGAATCACAGATATTGAAAAGTTATGATTTAATACCGAAGGAGAATTTAATCGCTGGATTTAAAACAACACCATCGGTTAGACCATTAATGATATCAAAGTTAGAAACATATATGAGAAATAAAGAAATAACAATCCAATCTAAAAGAACAATGGATGAAATTCAAACATTTATTTGGTTAAATAACAAACCACAAGCTATGTTTGGATATAATGATGATTTGGTATTAGCCTTATGTATTGGATTGTGGGTAAGAGATACTGCGTTAATGTTAAGAGAACGAGGTATTGATTTAACAAAGTCATCAATGAATGCAATGAAAAAAGTAACACAACAACATCAAATTGGATATAATAGTGCTAGACAATTAGCATATAACCCATACGAATTAAATTTAGGTAATACTAAAGAAGATTTTTCGTGGATACTTACAAATGAACAAAAAACAGAAGCTGAGACTGAGGCTGATAAATTAAAAAAGAAATATACAATGTGGAGAGAGGGATATAGAAATCCACAACAATAATTTTAAACATTAATCATAAATAAGGAAAAATATTTATGCCACAAGAACAACCAAAATCTAATTTTTTTAAAAATTTAGGAAAACTTTTTTCCTCAAATTTAATTGCAGTAAACATCGGCGGAAAGAAACTCAAAATTATGGATGTCGATAATATGCAATTTTTTAGTAAACAAGCTACAAACATATTATATGATAAATTTAATAGGTTATATCGTTCACCAAATCAAGCTGGTTCTGCTAACTTTATGGGTAACTTCCCATATCTTCAACAAAGATTAAGTTTATTTAATGATTATGAACTTATGGATTTAGACCCAACCGTTGCAACCGCTCTTGATATATTTTCAGATGAATGTTCGACAAAGAATGAATACGGACAAGTATTAACTATAAAGAGTTCTGATGAGGGAATTAAAAAGATACTCCATAATCTATTCTATGATATATTAAATATTCAGTTTAATATATGGCCTTGGATAAGAAATATGTTAAAATATGGTGATACATTTTTAAAATTGGATATTAGTGATAAGTATGGTATTGTAAATGTAATACCACTTTCTGTTTATGAAATGACAAGAGAAGAAGGTGCAAATCCAGAGAATCCATTTGAAGTTCGTTTTAGACAAGATGGAGCTGTCGGTGGATTTCAATATAAAAATTATGAGGTAGCACACTTTAGATTACTTTCCGACACAAACTTCGCACCGTATGGTAAATCTATCATAGAACCTGCAAGAAAAATATGGAAACAATTAACACTTATGGAAGATGCAATGTTAATTCATAGAATTATGAGAGCACCTGAAAGAAGAATATTTTATATTGATGTCGGTAATATTGCACCAAATGAAGTTGATTCATATATGAATACGATGATTAACTCTATGAAGAAGACACCATTTGTTGACCAAAGAACGGGTGATTATAATTTAAGATTTAATATAATGAATATGTTAGAAGATTATTATTTACCAGTCAGAGGTGCAAACTCAAATACAAAAATTGATACATTACCAGGAATGACGTTTAATGGTATGGAAGATATTGAATATTTAAGAAAACGTTTTCTTTCTGCTATTAGAATGCCAAATCCTTTCTTAGGCTATGAAGAATCAGTGGAAGGTAAGGCTACTTTAGCGGCATTAGATGTAAGATTCGGTAGAACTATTGAAAGAATACAACAGGCCGTAATATCAGAATTAGTTAAAGTTGCTATTATTCACTTATATGCACAAGGATTTACAGATGCTAAATTAGTTGATTTTGAATTAGCACTGACACAACCATCAACAATATATGAATCTGAAAAAATCAATTTATGGTCAGAAAAAATTAGAGTAGCGAAAGAATTTGTTGAAACAAAATTATTTAGTGATGATTGGGTATATCAGAATATATTTGGTTTCTCGGATGATGAAATCAAGAAAGAAAAGGCAAGAGTAGTTGAAGGTTTAAAATTATTATTTAGAAAAACACAAATTGAAAGTGAAGGTAACGACCCATTGGTTTCAAAAGAATCATTTGGTACACCACATGATATTGCCTCTATGAATTTAATGTATTCAAGGAAATTTAATTCACAACAACCTATAAGTTTTGGTACACCTGAATTTAATCCAAATCCAACTCCACCAATTCCAGGTGGTCTATGGTCGGGTAATCCATATCATATGTATCCGGTTTATCAACCAGCTGACAATGATGGAAGACCAACAGAACCGACACACTATGGTTCTGATAAACATGCCGCAGGTAGAGACCCATTAGGTCAAGATGAGAGAGAAAAGACATTAAAACCTGATTTTTCTATTAAACCTAAATGGAGAAATGATTCACCATTAAGAGAAATTGATATTAGTGAACTTGGTAAAAAACGAATAACGTTATTATATGAACAAAATGAAATAACTAAATTAAATAACGATAATATTGTTGATGATAATCAAAATGATTTTTTAAACGAGAATAACATCATTGACGATGAAGCTTTCGATTAAATTTTAAAAATTAACTACTTATATACGAGATTATATATATTAAAATATATAAATAGTATAGCATACAAATATATACTGGAGAAATTATATGAAAATAAAACATTCTAAAATAAAGAATATTGGAATAATATTTGAATTACTTGCTAGTCAAATCGCAAAGGATATTTTAGATAATAAAGAATCTAAAGCCATCAAAATAATAAAGGAACATTTCAAAAAAGGAACGGAAATAAATAAAGAATTAGGGTTATATCAGACATTATTAAATGAAAAATATGATAATGAAATGTTATCAAATCAATTTATTGATGCTGTCTTAGCTGAGAGACGGAAGTTAAAAAATGTAGAATTAAAAAAACAAAAATATAATTTAGTTAAAGAAATTAATGATGCATATGGGTATGTTGATTTTTTCAATGGTCGTTTAATAAATTATAAAATGTTAGCTTCTGTATATAAACTATTTGAAAATTGTGTTAGTACAGAATTATCAAATCCCATTGAGATTGTTAAATCAAGAAATACCCTTATTGAACATATCGTTAATAAAAATTCTAATCAAAAAAATATTGTTAATGAAACTGCTGATTTTGGTCAACAAGATAAAACATTAAGAATCTTATCGTATAAACTTCTATTGGACAAATTCAATGAAAAATATCAATTTACTTTAAATGTAAGTCAAAAACAATTATTAAAAGAATATATTCTTTCTATTTCAAATACAAAAACTTTAAAAGAATATATTGAAAAAGAGTTGACTTCTATTACTAAAA
>SESG01000271.1_pt1 | contig 14552 bp, 20 predicted proteins | sample 3171421 | NCBI WGS metagenome assembly SESG01 (sample SAMN10866946, study PRJNA518727) | freshwater metagenome | biome: subpolar coniferous forest; feature: holomictic lake; material: water; isolation source: holomictic Lake 227, 6 m and 8 m depth | place: Canada: near Kenora, Ontario | collected... | reverse complement strand
CCAGTATCTTGTCGCCGGCCTTTACGTCTCCGCTCTCGAAGGCGCGGGCCAGTGTGATAATCTGGCTGCTCTTGTAGATGTTGGTGGCGGCGAAATTCAGGAAGGCACCAGCGGTCGGCACCTGTTCTCCTGCCTCACCGGAGATAACGCGAATGACCCAATTAGTGTGGCCGCGATCAACGGCAGCCCGCTCCAATTGGCTGGGCAAGTGGTCGCGCCATTGCCGGGTATACCGCTGCTCATGGCTTTCGATATCGATGATCCAGAGCGTGGGCATGCTGACTATCCTCATCGCAATGTAAAAAGTTGCCCTAAATAGGTCGCCTTAGCCCGTATGCTCAGTGTAATATAGCGGCGTAAAATAGACTTGCAGCAAGAGGTTGCCATGGCTCAGAGAATGATTTGGGTGTCGTTCGCCAGAGAGGGTATACATTGCTATCCCGATGCCCCAGAGGACGTTGCGTTCCTTCGCCATCCTCACCGGCACCTTTTCCATTTTAAGGTATGGGTCGAGGTCTTCCATAACGACCGCGACATTGAGTTTATCCAATTCAAGCGCCGGCTGGAAGCCCTCTACAACACCGGCACCCTGCATCTCGACCACAAAAGTTGCGAGATGATCGCCGACGAACTTCATGACCGCCTCAAGCAGGAATACCCAAACCGGGCGATCACGATTGAGGTCAGCGAGGACGGGGAGAACGGGGCGATCATCCAATACCCACGGAATTAACCCTACACGCCCCGGTAAATAGCACCGCAGTTATCGTTTTCCTGAACCTCGACGGCACTCAAACACGAGATTGCCGGCACCATCTTCTGCCAAATCCAGATAGCCAGCACTTCGCTCGTCGGGTTCTCAAGCCCTGGCACGTCATTCAAGTATTTGTGATCGATCACGGCCTTGATCGGAAGCCACGCCTTCTCGATGTCACTGAAGTCGATCAGCCAGCCGTTCTCATCAACCTCACCCTTGAAACTCATGGACACCACAAAGTTGTGACCATGCAGGTGGTGGCATTTGTGCTCTGGGGGCGTTTTGGGAAGCCGGTGAGCAGCCTCAAAGCGGAACCGCTTCCAGATTTCAATCATTGCTTTTTCTCCTTGATAGCGGCCCAACGCTTCTGTCTACCGATTAGGCCATGGGTGGTCAATGGGATTATTATGCAGTTGAAGGACTTCACTTTCTCTTCATTGCATTGATCTCTCTCAACACGCCGGTGTGTAAAGGCAATGTATTTCCGGTAAGACCAAATTGCATATGAAGCATAGCAATAACATTCATAAGCAGCTGCCCTAAATAAACCAACTCTGGCGTTCTTTTAATGCGTCCGTCCTGTTTACCAAACTGCGACATGCACTCGTCAGCACAATCACCATCAAAACACCTGCAAGCAATTGGCCTTACATCATATACATCACAATATCCAGATGCCGGATCAACAAACGCGCACGTTGGATTCTTTGAGCAGTAAGCATCGAACCCATCCTTCTCAATAGCGGCGTTAACCTTCATCCTATTCATAATGTCCCGCTGCTTCTTTTGGGGCATTTGCTTAAGTTTAAAAGCAACCGCTTTTGCTTCACATTTTGTTGTATCAACCTGAATGGTACAACAAAAGGAACAGCCGGCTTTACATGCACTATCTTTGAACAAGTCGCCGCGCAAGACCGCTTCGTCAGAATAATTGGCAACCACTTTGTAAAGGTTGAAGTGCGCATCCTTACCACGCTTCATCCTGTCAATCTTATCACACAATTCGATCGCTACATTTTTGGTGTCGCTCACAAAGTCCGACATGGCCGCGTTAATAAGTTTATTGTACATCATCACGCTCTCCTATAGCGCCGTCTCTTCACAACGCTATGGCCTATGTCTTCAAAGAGCGACCAGATAATAGACAGATTTGTAGAATTATCTTCTTGGTCAGTAGCATCAATTAGTTGCGCGCTTACTCACCAACCCACCGACCGGGGGCCTTGCAAGGAAGCCCCTCCCACGCTATGTATTACTGGTAACGAGTTCGGTATTACGAGGTGCCCATGGCAACCACCGTCACCAGCAAGGGACAGGTCACCATCCCCAAGCCTGTGCGAGACCGGCTCGGCATCCATCAAGGCAGTGCTGTCGATTTCGAGATGGCGGCGGATGGCCGGGTGGTGCTGGTCAAGGCCGGTCATGCTGTTGCTCCTGCCAGCCGGTTTGAGGGCTTACGCGGGAGAGCCGGTGCCGGGATGAGCACGGACGAAATCATGAACCTCACCCGTGGCGAGGGCGGCCATTGACGCTCGTCGATACCAATGTCCTGCTCGACCTCTTGACCAATGACCCGGTATGGGCGGACTGGTCGATCCGCCAGTTGGACGCCGCCGCCGTCAATGGCACGCTCCTCATAAGTGATGTGATCTACGCTGAGTTGTCGGTGCGCTTTGATCGGATCGAAGACCTTGATGCCGTCCTCGGGGAAGCGGGCATCACCCATGCGGTCATTCCCCGTGCCGCTCTGTTTCTCGCCGGCAAGGTGTTCCGCCGTTACAGGGCAGCGGGCGGCATCCGCAACGGCGTGCTGCCGGATTTCTTCATCGGCGCCCACGCCGCTGTAGAGCGGCTGCCCCTGTTGACCCGCGACATTCAACGCTACAGCACCTATTTCCCGACGGTGAACCTAATCAGCCCCCATGGCGAAGCAAAGGGGCATTGATCTTATTGGATAAAATTGGTCAGAATCGATCGGATCGATTTTGAGGCTGGCGGCAGCAGGCAAGCGCGGGGAGTTTTCAGCGGCGCCGCTGATGACCTGTTGCTCCCGTCGCCGGCATGGCGTGCGCTGTCTTGAGGCGGTCACGACATGGCAAAAACGCTTTAAGCGATTTTGAGGGTGCGCAGAGCGTGTAGCAGGGGCCGCAAGGGGTGTCTGGTGCTGGGCTGTTATTGGGTGCTGGTTAAGCATAGGCCCAATGGCAGGGGCTCGTAGGGGCTGCGCGGGGCGAGCGAGCTGCGGCAGCACGGGCAGCAAGAAGTCACTCGTTGCAAGCACAAGGAAAAGCAAAGGTGTGATAAAATAAATAATGACACGAGCGGTCGAGGTCGCGTATAAAGAATAAATATAAATGGAATAAACGCTGTGGCAGGCAGTTTGATCCGATAAGTGTATATCAATTTAACGAGGTTGGCGGTCACCTGATCGCACAACATTTATCGGATGCCCCAGAGCCCTGCCAAATGCTCTGGGTTTTTTTATTGATTTGGAGATGTGCATTATGGATATGGCAAAGTTAGAAATGATATTTGGGGCATTGGCTGAACAAAACGCAACGCTTATCGCAGAACAAAAAATGACAAATCAACTTCTTGCAAGGCTGTTATCGGGTGGCGGTGATGAATTCGGTTGTGATGATAAATCAGGCTTTATATTTGACGATGTAAGCGAAATTAGGGTTGATTTATATTATAATCCGAATAATGTTTGTCGATATCAGGTTCTGTTTCGAAAAAAGAACCCAGCGGCCCAAAAAGTAAGAAAAAGCAAAAAATCGGGGGAAATGGTTTGCAATGGTGTTGGCGTAATGACATCAAGGTCACTGATAGGTGATCTTAAATGTGATATTGATGTAGACAGCGAGTGGCTATCTCATGCAATTTCCAATATCAAAACTGGCGCTAACCCAGTTATTATTAAACTACATGATGAAAAACATCAAGACGTTTATGATGTATATATTATTGCGGATTGGGACGACCATACCATAAGTCTTGCTTTAAATGTAAATTCTAAAATTGTTGTCATGACAGGTAATATGGTTGATGATAACAAGAAGCCCAATAAAAAATGGCGGATATTCCGACCAAGGGATTATGTAGTTGTCGGTGATGCGTAATGTCATTATACACTTTCAATACACCCGAGATACACTTTCAGGCGCTCGCCATACACTTTTATACACAGGCTGAAAGTGTATGGAAGTGTATAGAAAGTGTTTTTGCCGTGTTCCATACACCCGCCATACACTTTCTATACACCCAGATAGAAGGATTAGAAAGATCTTCTATCGTCTATCTGTATAATCTATATATCTCTCTTAAGAAAGACGAATGAGATGACAGAGAAACCAGAGGACAGATCGGGTCTTTCAGACGCATACACCGCTCAAACGCCGCTGGGGCTTGGCCGAGATGTATCTGATTTCGCCAAAGGTATTCCTGAAATAAGAAGGATATGATTGATAGATAATTAGATAACAGATTTGGCCTTTCAGCCGAATACATCGCTCAAACGCCGCTCGGCTTGGGGAAGATACACCGGTAATTAGAAATTAAATATGGGCAATACAAAAATTAAGTTGTAGTTATATGGGCGAAGTTTCGATGGCGCAATTTGGCAAACGCGATACGCATGCTTGTACAACAAATTATTCTGAATTCGATATCTCTTGATAAATAACTGGAGGTATTCCGCAAAAGCATTTCACATGAGGAGTTTGCAAATGAGAATGAGAGAGATATTTGATGATTTTGACGAATTAATAAGCGAGGATTATGAAGCGGCATTAACAGGTGCAGATTTAGCCATCAAATCAGCCAAAAAAATGAAGGCGAATGCCGAACTTAATAAAGCCAAGGATGGGGTTGCAAAAAAACAAAAACAGATATCAGATTTAGCAAAGGAACATTATTGAGGAGGTGCCATGAACGAATTGCTCCATCAAACTTTTAGGGAATTGCGCGGACTTGGCATAACCACTTCCGGAAATGATTTTTCGCGAAGATTGCTGGGTAAAAGTAGCCGATATTACTCCTGGGTTTTAGCGACAAATCATGAACCGGATATAGGGGCGATGGTCGGGCTATACAGTCGCCTCGACGACCTCATCACCAGTGCAGAGGTCGCCGGCGATAATGCGCGGGCAGCGGCGCTTGATGACCTGACATCTCAACTCTGGGATTCCATCCGGCTTCGGAGTTTGAATAGGGGGCCAAACCGGCGGAAGAAACCGGCTGGGGATGATGCTCAGGCGGGTGCTGATTACTAATATCACGGATGCCCTGCCGTGCCCGCGTGCATGCGACGGCCAGAGCGGGCGCTCACGGCTTTGCCCCTCGACGATCACAATGGGCGGGACTGGAAGAACAGGACCATTGTATGAGCAGAACTGATGCTTAAGCGTCAAAATCGATCCGATCGATTTTCAATAAAATAAATCAATAAAATCAACAACATACTGATACGACACGCACGCAGATCACAAGCGTTTGGCTGACCATCTCGTTCTGGGTTGAGCGAATTTCAGCAATTCGAAACTCTATATGAGCAAGTCCGCGCCACTCAATGGCAAAAGCGTCACGCTGACCAACCTGAATGGCGCGTTTCTTAAAACGAGAGCCATCAGAAAGATTTTCGCAAAATATAATTTTTAGGTCGCTCTTTAAACGTGGCGATCATATCGTTGAGGTGTTGGAGAGTAGAGAGCCGAATGAGGGTCTCGGCCAACAATTGATGGAGACTGAAATGCAGAAAGAAATGGAAAGACGCTATAGGGTAAAGGTTCATTGTTCTTGGGAATACGTTGTGCAAATCCCTGATAGTGTCGTTAATGTTCGTGATGCTGTGGTAATTGCTGCTGAAAATGCTATCTTTTACAGCATCAAAAGAAGCTACCCGTTCGGGAAAAACGTTGGCGAAGTTGGTAGTGAAACACTTAAGGAAATCGATCTGAGGGATATGAAGGACGGCGACATCCTCATCGATGACGAAGGGCTGTTCCTGTAATCGAGCATAATGGGGCGTGGCACAATAGGCCACGCTCATTATGGCTAACTATTATAAATTTATTATAATGAGAAGTAAGATGGCAAATCACTGCAATAATGCGTTTTCTATAAACCAGAACAATCCCGTTGCGCTTGATCGCTTTGAGAGCGCATTCAATTCGACGGGAGCCCTTCAAGCGTGTAATCTTAAAATAGGAGTAAAATAAATGACCAAATATACCATATTCGTATCAACTTCTATCGGCTTTTACCAAGAAGTTGAAGCTGACAGTCTCGATGCTGCTAAGAAAACTGCCATTGATATGTCGGCAGATGAAATCGAAAACGATGCCGGCGGTATCATGGCATCAATATATGAAAACCTTCAAGTGGGCTTTCTTAAATGGGAAGAAGTTGACGTCAACAGCGTGAATGCAGTTCGCATTATAGAGGAGTAAAGCAAAATGACAGAAAATTCAAACGCGACCAATCTGTATCGAGTCTATCATTATCAAACCATTACACGTTCGATAATCGTTCAGGCCGGAAGCCTTGGCGAACTAAAGGCAATGATCGCCAACAATCTAAATTCGGAGTTTTGGTTGGAGGGGCCACCAGAATGTAACACTGACGATCACGAAGACCTATTTGAGGCTTTCGCGATCGACGAGCGAGATATTGAAAGCATAGATATCGACGAAGACGGAAATAAGCTGTTGAACGAATTCGAATACATTTTAAATCAGGAGTGAAAACAAATGACCACATACAACGTGAACGTATATCTGAATTGTTCGGAAACCATTCAGGTCGAAGCGGAAAGTGAAAAAGAGGCGGAATCGAAAGCCTTGAAAATCGCTCAAAACATCGATTTCAATTGGTGTCAGGAAGACATCGATGTTGAGGTCGATACATCTCAGCCACTGGCATCATAATAGGATTTGTGGTTGGTGGCGATGATGCTCATGCCGGTTCTGATCGCTGATATCACGATTGCCCATGCCGTGCCCGAGCGTGCTGAACCGTTCCGGGCATAGCATAGTAGCCCTCTAGCCAGCCATTCACGACGAGCGGGCAACTATTATGGAATACATGGCAAGTTGGTAGTGAATACAATAACGACTCAAAAGAATATTTGTGGAAATAGCTACTGTGATAATTTCAATATGTTATTGGAATATAAATATATTGAAGACTAACATATGGCATAATATACTCATGTTATGTTGTATGGCATTATCGGAAATCGTGTTCAACAGCAATTTGAGAGTTATTATTTTTTATAAATATTTTGGCCGGGAATTAGGCGATCCGACCTCTGTTTACAAAATGCCCGAAACATTATATCTCAAATATCACTACACATATCCCGAGCCCGATTTCCGAAAAACTGGCTCTGGATTTATTTTGTAAGGACTATTGATGACAGACATAGATTATTTTAATAGGCAATCTGATAAATTATTATCACCATATGGCAATTATGAGGAAAGGTTATGGGGGGAGCTATCAAACCTGGAGCCAGAGATGATAATATATAATTTTGATGCGCCAATTGATGTTAAATACAACGATTGCCATAATAACGTTATAAAGTTTGTAAACTATGCCAGAAGCAATTGGCCATTCAAAGTTAAAAGAGCGTTAGGGTGGATACCAGGATTTTGGAAATGTGATGGCGACCCAATAATATGTGGGTATGCGATTCATTCAGTTGTGGAATTTCCGGCAGGGTATGTTGATATAACGCCGAATAAGTTATTTAACATTACAGGATATTCGCTATTCATTCCAGACAACCGCCTGAAGCCTAATGGCAAAAAATTTGAAATGGACGACGTAACAGTCAGCGATGTGAGAAGCCCAGAATTTTATAGCTATTTACGAAAAATGCCAAAACCAGATGTTGTTGATATGCTGATAAAGTAATAAACTTAAATGACTCACGACAAAATTTCTAGATCAGAGTTTGATATTATGTTTTGATAATCAAACATTTAGTTGATAATTATTGAGGATTGCTATTGGAGAATGGAGCGAGAATATATTAAAGATAATTGCAATCGCATTTTGGGATGGCGAATTAAATTCGGAAATAGAATTGCTGGCTTCGATAAGAATGGATATTTGCGCGGATTTTACGACCCATTCTTCAAAACGACTTCGGATAGCTGCAATCGAGTAATTGGCAGAGGCGATATGCTGACATCATTAATACTGAATATCAAAGCATTCTAAGCGCGGCGGATTTCCAACACATGGCAGCCCCGCCCATCATCCCCGATTTCCCATGCGACGCTGGTAGCGGATTTTGCCCCGTCAGCATGAGCGGGCACCACATGATGCGAAATCCGGCGGATGGCGGGCAGCCATTCCGATTGATCACATGACGCTGGCACGCTATCCCATTACGGATATTGCCGCACTCTGCATTTTCGTTCGAAACTCGCGTTCGGTACGGCGACAGCATAATCAGAAAGTTGAAAAAGATATTCAACCAGATGTTGACCTGATATGGCGTGGTTATAGGCTCGTGGCAGGACAAGAACACACGAGGAACAATGCCATGAGCAATCTTGATAAGCTTTCGTTCTCGACGACCTCCAAGAAGGCGGAGGCCGCACAACCCAATTTGGTCTTGCGCAAGAAGATGGCGGCATCCCTGGCGGAACAGATCGAAGGGGCCAAGGCTGAACTGGCCGGTCAACCTTTCGTTCGTGAAAAACAGAGGTGGATGCCGAAGGAGGATGGCGGCAAGGAGCTTCGCACAGTTCAATCGGCCTTCCGGAAATTCTGGTTCACCGACACACAGGGAAAGGTGCTGATCGAGCTGCGCTTCGGTAACAAGCCGTTGCCCATCGGCGGCAGGCCCAGCATCATGGTCGGTGAACTGGCGAACCTGCCGGCGGTGCTGACGACGATCCGTGATGCGGTACTGGCCGGTGAAATTGATGTTGATATTGCGGCGGTGGCTGAGAGCCGGAAGAGCGCGCGGCGCGGCAAGACTGGCAAGCCGGTGGGCAACGGCGGCGGCGCGGCGGCCAAGGCGATGTTCATGCGCAATGGCAAGTGACATCCGCCGAAAATAGACAGCCGGCCATCGAGAGGTGGTCGGCTGCCATGTGACCAAGTGAAAATGTTCGAGCATACAGGTTTGAAAAAATATAATATTGATGCCAAGCAACGATGGCAATACAATGCTGATATATTGTTAAACATTTCCGGAAGTCATGTTTGCGATATATTGAGAGAACTATGCGATTTATATAAAATAGTTTCTGGTCGAGATTGGGCTGATCGACCTGAGTTTATAAAAGCCCGCGCATATCCTCTCAAATAATTAAACCTATCCCGAGTCAGACTTCCGAATTTGGCTCGGGATCATATTTGGAGGGTATTAATATGGAATTTAATCGAGTATATGAAATTGATGAGTATCGTGCGGCAACTATATTTAACTATTTTGACAAAATTCACATGAAGCTGCTATCTGGCGAACTGGATTTTGGCGAGGGAAAAGTTATATGGCTTGATATTGGCGACCCTGGCGATGAAGGTTTAACGGCAATGCTCGGGTACATACAAGATACTAAACATCCAATTTACTTGCAGTGGTGTACACTTGAAACGTTGACATGTGGCGAAATGCAGCGGTTCATTGCAAAAATTGATAAGGCACCTGATGACGGTAGCGAGATACATAGGATAATTGTTGAGCGGAGTGCTGCAGGATTCAGTGGCGCATTTTACTCAGTACATGAAATATCTGAACCGAACTTTCATCCGGATCAAATAATTTCTCATCTCATGATGAAGGATATTGCTGAATATCCGAGCGTACGATGCTGCATGCGATAACATATTGATTTAACATAATAAAAATGACAGCCGGCCGTCGTGAGGTGGCCGGCTGTCTCAGGACCACAATCAATCAGTCCGTTTTCCGAGACCCAACTTCAGAGCGAGATCAGAACGCTGTTTAGCGTAATTCGGGGCGACCATCGGATAATCAGCGGGCAGGCCCCACTTGGCGCGGTACTCGTCGGGTGTCATGTTGTAGGAGGTCCTGAGATGCCGCTTGAGCATCTTCAGTTTCTTTCCCTCTTCAAGGCAGATGATGTATTCGGGCGTGACGGACTTCTTGACCGGCACGGCGGGCTTCAGATCAGCGGCGGCTTCAGCAGCTGCCTGCGGCTGACCAACGGATTTCAGCGACTGATGAACACTGCTGATCAGGGCTGGTAGATCGGACGCCTGAACGGAATTCTTGGAGACATAGGCGGCAACGATCTGGCTGGTCAGGCTTATAAGTTCGGCGTCCATGGAGTTATCTCCCAACAGGTTGTTGCATTTTCCATATCACTATCTATGACTTGTTTCAACGGCCCTGGAATATCTGCCCAACGGTGGCGCTGTGGTGCCCGCCATTCAAGTCCCGCACATTCCCGCTACAGCGTAAGCCCCGACTCCAGAAATCGCTGGGTGGCGCTCCCAGGGACTAGGGGAATAATCTAGAAACACAGCAATTAAATATTATAAATGAGGGTATAGAGGTATCTACATTATGAATTGCCCGCAGCTTTCATGAAGAACTTTTTCGAATTCATCAGGCGAAACCGGACGGCTGAACAAATATCCCTGATACGAAGCGCAGCCTGAATCAGACAGAAAAGTCTTTTGCTCAGATGTCTCGACTCCTTCGGCCATTACATCAAGATCAAGGCTCCTTGCCAGTTGAATGATTGTTTTTGATATTGTTGCATCATTGTGGTTAGAAGGAGCATCTTTAATAAATGACCCATCGATCTTAAGCTGATCGAGAGGCATCTTTTTTAGATATGACAACGAAGAGTATCCTGTTCCAAAATCATCTAGGGAGAGCTTAACGCCCAGTCGTTTAAGTGCATTCATCTTTTCGATTACAAAATCAATGTTGTTGACAAGCATGCTCTCCGTTAACTCAAGCTTTAGCAAGCTGGGCTTTGCGTTGGAGGATGACAACGCTTCAGCTACATCAGAGACAAAATTCTTACTCTGGAACTGCCGTGCGCTTACATTGACAGAAACAGTAAGCGATTGAGTTAGATGGGACCTGCTCCAAGCGTCAATTTGCTTGCAAGCAGTTATAAGAACCCAGCGACCGATTGGTATGATTAGTCCTGTCTCCTCAGCGATCGAAATAAATTCAGCTGGGGATACAATACCTCTCGTGGGGCTGTGCCAGCGTATAAGTGCCTCAGCTCCAACAACACGATCTTTCTGAACTTGTGGCTGATACAATAACCTGAATTCATTTTGATCGAGTGCCTTACGCAGATCGTCCTCAAACGATGTCCTCGCCCTAATAACATCGATGGACTTCGGGTCGTAAAATCTCAAACCGTTACGGCCTGAAGACTTGGCTTGGTACATTGCAATGTCAGCTTGTTTTAAAACTTCATCCGGCGTTGTTTTTCCTTTCCCATATAAAGCAATGCCCAAGCTTGCTGTGGTAGAAAAGGTTACCTCCATAAGATCAAATGGAACTGAAAGGGCGGAAATCAGCTTCTCGGCTATAAGCTTTGCATTGCGGATGGCGCCGAAGGTATTTTCGGACAAGTTATCAAGGATTATTACAAACTCGTCACCGCCAAGGCGTGAAACGGTGTCGGTCTCGCGTACATTATTTAATAACACTTTTGATACCTGGACGAGAAACTCGTCTCCATACTTGTGGCCGTGTGTATCGTTTAGTGCTTTGAATTTATCGATGTCAATAAAGATTAGCGCGCTATTTGCGCCGCTTCTATGGCTGCTCGCAATAGATAACCTCAAGCGATCAAGCATGAGTCTTCTATTTGGAAGCATTGTTAGATGGTCATGAAGGGCCATACTTCGAATTTTATTCTCAGCGTCCTTTTGCTCGCTGACATCTATATGACTGCCAACGAAATGACTTATGTTCCCATCATTATCCTTGACAGCTGATATGGAGAGCAGCTTTGGGTAGATTTCCCCGCTTTTTCGTCGATCCCAAATCTCACCCTGCCATGAACCTGTTGCAAGCAGGGAATCCCACATGTCTTTGTAAAAGCTATCGTCGTGGCGCCCAGACTTTAATATTCGAGGGGTTTTACCAATTGCCTCTTCAGCGGTAAATCCAGTCGAAATGGTGAAAGCGTCGTTGACTCTTAATATTAGACCCGTTGAGTCCGTAATAACAATACTCTCTAGAGAGTTGAATGCTACAGCGGCGATCCTTAGGCTAGCCTCCGCCTCTACGCGAGCAGTGATATCTACGCCAGTTGGCAAGAGACCAACAAGGTTATTGCCAGCGTCGTAAACAGGCGAAATCTGGAAGTCAATTGGCTGAATGCTCTCTCCCATTTTTACACTAACATCGTATCTAACCTTCTTACCGATCTTTGCTAAAGAGATTGCCTCAACAAGTTTTGCTCTTACATTGCTGTCATATGTCCACCAAGGGGCGTCACCGAAAAATTGGCCAATTACGTCTTCTCTTTTCAATCCAGCAGCTTCAAGTGGCGCCTGATTGATCTCAACAATATTTCCGTCAACGTCAAGTAAGGCTACGTATGCAAATAAATTGTCAATAATGCGTTTCGTATTTAGAGAGGCAATCTCAAGTTTAGCATTTGCTTCCCTAGACCTTTCAAGGAGACCGTTGATTGTCCGCCTTTGGCGATGTAGATATTCAATTGCGACCGTGACAAGCATTCCATCGGCGGCAAATACAATATTTGATAACAGCGCATTGCTGAAAGACAAATACGATAAAGATAGATACGGCTTTGTGAATATAAATGTTGCTAGGGCAATTCCAGATATGATTGAGAGAATGGCTGGGCCGTAGCCACATAACATTGCAGTTATTGTCACGACAGGAAAAAATACGACATACTGTAGACCGGCATCTATTGGGGCAATGGCGAGCCTAATGAGCAGGGCAAATGTGGTCAGGATAATGGAAAGAAAGTAGCCTTTAATCGGGCTAATACGATTTATATCAGAGGAGAGCATCCGCTGTAATCGACTATAAACTTGTTGGGAATCTGCCGATATTTGGCTCATGGTCAGATGCTTTCGTAATGAAATATCTGGTGGTGGCAAGCGACAGTGGTTAGTAGCGGTATGGTATGACAGCGACGCAAACCTCGAAAGTAGAATTTGCGATAAGAGATTTGTTTGGCTGGGACGGCCCTGATCATGGCGTTTAGAAGTGGATTTGGATATATAAATTGCCGTCAAACTAATGGTAGGACCTCAGGCAGGACGAAAATCGTGTAAAGATGGCGCTGCCATGCCCGTCCATTCGCCCCGACAACCTTCCCGCTAGAACGCAAGCCCCGACTCCACAACGTGCTGGGTGACGCTCCCTGGGGCAGGAACGGTAGCCATTATCCGTCCTGTCCTTCCGGTGCCCTTCTGATCCTGTCTCTGTCGGCCAAACTCATCAGGGTCAACTCATTGGCAGCCATCTCAGGTCGGAGGTGCCCGTAGTGAGATTGGATGACCGCCACCGAGGTGCCCATGTTCTCGGCCAGGGTGTAGATGCTGACGCCAGATAGCAATCGCTCGGTCGCATAATAATGCCTTAAACAATAATCATCACGCATCTTGCCCTTGTCGTCAACATATAGCCCGGCCTCTTTCATCAAGGCGGCAAACCCACGTGAGAAACTGCCCATCGGTTCGCCGCGATATTCATAAAATATTGGGCTTGGATCGTTGAAATCGATCGCCGTAATGCGCTGGTCGGCAGGCAGGTCTTTGTTCTTCTGCAGAAGTTGGTATTCGATCAGTTCATTGATATAGACGCCGACATCATCGAGCGGGATCAGGAACCGTTCCCGATCACCGCCTTTGCCCATCGTTCTGATGCGCCAGCACGGTTCGTCACCATGGATCGTCGTCAGGCTGATATCCTTCCATCTGACCAGCAACGCCTCGAATGGCCGCATGCCAGTGTTCGCCAGAACTCCGACGAAGGCCCAGAGCATCAGCCGCTGGTGCCAGAGGCGGGCATTGTCCTTCACCTCGTACATGCGACGATAGGCTACCTCCAGCAGAAGCTTGACCTCATGCGGTTCAAGCCCTGGCCGTCGTTTGGAGTCGCGTGATCGCTTGGCTGCCGGTATCTTCTCCCCAACATCCGGTATCTGGCCCTGTGATATCCAGTCGTTCAGGGATGCAAAGTTGAATACGGAGCGTAGGAGGACGGCTTCTGAGTTCAGGGTGCTGGCCGCAGGTATGGCAGAATATCGCTGTTTAGATTTGACGACCTTGCCCTCACGCACATATTCGAATTCAGTGATCTTGCTACCGGGGCCGCTGACCCAATATTTTTTCCGCCATTCCCTGAATTTCGTGACATCGCCTGTGGTGATTGTATCGATGAACCGGCCTTCGAAATATTCTCGGCAGTAGCGGCTCATTTTCCGTTGATCGTCGAGTTTCTTGGCCTTTTGGCTGCCGTGGTCAACCTGCTGTGCGAGATCGGCGAGATAGAGGTCGAGAACCTCGGTGAACCGTTTGCGCCGAATTGGTAGGCCGCATTCGTGACGGTAGCGGAGATCGTCGTAGAGTTTGGTCGCCAGCTTGATGGCTTCGGCTTCGTTGCGAGTTTTGAGGCTTTGGCGGACATAGGGTTGACCTGGGAAGGCGATTCGGCATTGCCAGACCGCCGTCATGGTGTCGGTGCGCTGGTAGATGACGACACGACCGTCGCAGAGTTCTCGTTCAGATGTGGTATGGAGACCCATGGGCTATGACCTCCTGCTGTGGCCGAATCCAAGCAGGTATG
>SESG01028561.1_pt1 | contig 14568 bp, 9 predicted proteins | sample 3171421 | NCBI WGS metagenome assembly SESG01 (sample SAMN10866946, study PRJNA518727) | freshwater metagenome | biome: subpolar coniferous forest; feature: holomictic lake; material: water; isolation source: holomictic Lake 227, 6 m and 8 m depth | place: Canada: near Kenora, Ontario | collected... | reverse complement strand
CGATTTGAATGCCTTCAATGCCATCTCAATGTATTCTGGTGACCTGCCATACAACGAAGGAATAACGCCAACACTCTTTCCATCTGTACCGTGACAAGATGAGCAGGATAATGAAAGCACCTCGCCTCGTGGATTTGATTCAGCCCTTTTAGTATTCATCCTCCTGGATGGGCCAAAAACAGATTTACCTTCTGCCGCCGAAGCATCAACTGCTGATAGCAGTGCAACAGAAAAAAGGGTGCCGAATGTCAGCCAAACGTGAAGTTTTGCAGCCATAACATTTTTTCCCCGCATTTAATGATACAAATAATTTATGGTGCCCTCTTATTATCCCTCTGCAAATATCTTGCAGAATGGTCATATGTAACCTGTTCAACAATGAAACTGCTGGGTGAATATGGCCGCAAATTTAAGTTTTAACCTTGTTACCCCTTCGCTCGGGTTCTGCATACCCTCTTCATCGTTTCAGCCACCTGATGCTGGAGAAGAGAATCCCCCCTAATCCAGACCAAACTACCCTCCCCCGGCAACAAGGATTTTCAAACAGCCACTCTCATCAATTCAGATAGCCTCATTTCATCGAACTGCAGGAGAGCTGAACATATTTCTGTGGCACTCTTGCAGAAAATGAGAACGGTTAATCTCTCTTTCTGACTGAAATTTAATAAATATCCGACTATTACGTTACGTTGGAAGCTTATGGCAAATGCAAAAATGAGACTTTTTTCTAACAACGGCGCTCCTCAGGCTGAAATACACAATGAGTTCAACTGGCTACGCATCCACTTCATCCCAGAGGCATGTAACGGCTTTTGAATTGAAGCGTCGCCGCAAACACTTAAATTTTAGCCCTTCCTTGAGCTTTTACGGGAACCAATGATTAAAATGGCGATATTATTCCGCTGGGCACCTAAATAGGCATACCCACTTAATGAATTTCTGAATTTACTTACGAGCATTTAAATCCGCGATAACGCACTCCTGAAATTAATGCCCGCAAGTGACCGATATCTTTATTGCAATTTTTTTGAACGTTTCACATCAATTGATGCTTTTTTATTCATGATCATGACTCTCGTGCCGTTGCAGCATACAAATACTCCATCTTACCCTGCGCTAATACTAAAAAAAGACAATTATCGATAATTCAAGCTATCAATATCAAATGTTATAACAAAAAAGTAATTGAATCGGCATTTTTATAATTATTCGTTATCAATCAAATAATGTTTCACGTGAAACAATGCATCGCTTATGTATGATATAATAGTTGTCGGCGCAGGTCATGCTGGCTGCGAGGCTGTACTTTCAGCAGCAAGGAGCGGGGCATCCTGTTTACTCATCTCATCCAACCTTACAGCCATAGCACGGATGTCCTGCAACCCGGCAATCGGAGGTGTTGCAAAAGGGCAGATCACCAGAGAGATTGATGCTCTTGGGGGAGAAATGGGAAGAGCAATAGATGCAACAGGAATACAGTTCAGGATGCTAAACCTTAGCAAAGGCCCAGCAATGCGCTCTCCCCGGGCACAAGCTGATCCTGCGATGTACTCTCTTTACATGCGACGAGTCATTGAGGCTGAGAAAAATATCGATCTGATTCAAGACACAGTAACCGGTATTGAGGCATCTTCATGCCTCTTTACCGGGGTAGTGCTTTCTTCAGGAAAAGTGATAAAAGGCGGGTCCGCAATACTGACATGCGGAACATTTTTGAACGGACTTATACATATTGGCATGAATCACTATGCCGGTGGTCGAACAATTGCAGACCCACCAGTATATAATCTCACTGAAAACCTGATCAATTTCGGGTTCAAATCAGGAAGACTGAAAACAGGCACTCCTCCACGTATTGACAGGCGTAGCGTTGACTACTCCATGGTAGATGAGCAGAACGGGGATGAAGGTGATATTGCATTCTCATTCCAATCAAAACCAATCACTCATCGTCGGCAGATAAGCTGCTTTGTAACAAAAACGACTCTGTTGACTCATCAAATTCTTGAAAAAGGGTTTGACCGTTCACCGCTATTCACAGGAAAAGTGCAAGGAGTAGGGCCAAGATACTGCCCATCAATTGAAGATAAAATCTGTCGTTTTCCTGATAAAACAAGTCACCATATTTTTCTCGAGCCTGAAGGTTTCGAAACCAACGAAATGTACGTCAATGGATTTTCAACTTCGCTGCCTGAAGATATTCAACTGGAAGGGCTACGCTCTATTCCTGGCCTTGGTGAGGTAAAAATGATCCGTCCGGGGTATGCTATAGAGTATGACTATTTCTTCCCGTATCAGGTAAACAGAAGTCTTGAGACAAAACTTATAGAAAACCTCTATTTTGCAGGCCAGATCAATGGCACGTCGGGTTACGAAGAGGCCGCTGCACAAGGATTGATTGCTGGAATAAATGCATCACTGAAACTGCAAAAGAGAGCGCCTCTGCACCTGAAGCGATCAGATGCATACATAGGCGTCCTCATTGATGATCTCATAACGAAAGATACAAACGAACCGTACAGGATGTTCACATCCTCTGCCGAACACCGTCTCATGCTTCGCCACGATAATGCTGATATAAGGCTGACAGATATTGGATATAGATCCGGTCTTATTAATGCAAGCAGGGTAAAGGAATGCCACAGAAAAAAGAAGGCTATAGACGATATTAAACAACAGTGCCTGGTTACTAAGTTACAACCATCTGAAATTAATCCTTTACTCTCAGCTCTTGATTATCCTGAAGTTGCGATCAGTCAAAATGCATCAAACCTTATTAAAAGACCCGGGATCTATCTACAGATGCTTCTTGAGTTGTCAAAGGGTCTTAAAGAGGTTGTAGAATCATTAACCACCGATATAGCTGTTTATGAGCAGGTTGATATCGACCTGAAATATGAAGGCTATCTCAAACGCGATCAATTAATGGCTGATAAAATTCTGAGACTTGAGTCCCATATGATTCCTTCATCATTCCAATATGACAATGTTACAGGTCTCTCCAATGAAGGGAAAGAAAAATTAAAAAAACATCAACCGGAGACGATCGGGCAGGCATCAAGAATCCTTGGAGTATCACCATCTGATATATCAGTACTTATGATACGTATCGGACGCTGAACAAGAAAAATCGTTTCACGTGGAACGGCTATGATAACTTGTTCTTTGCTATAAAGTTAAAACAACACATATGGAGAGCATAATAACCGATATCATAAAAAACGACCTCTTGTTCGGCAAGGATAAAGAGCAAGGAATCGTAGGTCTATATCAGCTTTCTGAGAACACAATAAGAGTTTTTACAAGGAATGAAGGTAAAATTTCGTTTTACGACGACTCTTTTTTTCCGTTTTTTTTCCTCTCAGAGAGCACATTACTGGAGGGTTTTATACCAGAAGACAAAAGCAAGTTCTGGTTGGTACCCCTTTCTGGCAACAACTATTTTAAGTCTCTTGCAATTTTTAAAAGCTGGAGAAGTTACAGGGCTGCCCTTGATTTCATCAACAGAAATAAGTTGCCTGATAACATACCCCAAAACAACAGTAACGATAACAACTCCCGGATATACAACAAAGGTGATGCGGTAACACAGTATCTTCTGCAAAGCGGAAAAACCCTTTTTAAAGGGATGATTTTTGACGATTTGTACCGCATGCAACTTGATATCGAAACAAATTACAGCCCGATAAGGGGTGGGGGGGCTGGAATCGGAGATGACGAAATAATTATTATCTCTCTCAGTGACAGCAGAGGATGGGAGTGCGTACTTCATTCAAAAAACAGGTCAGAAAAAGAGCTGCTTGAAGAGCTTGTGAGGATGATTATCAAAATGGATCCCGATGTTATAGAGGGACATAACATCTTCGGTTTTGATTTGCCTTATCTCCAGCGTCGATGCGAAAGGCACGGAATCACCTTTGCTATTGGACGAAACGGTCTTCAACCTAAAACATACCCTGCAAGCATCAGATTTGCAGATAGAACTATTGACTACCTCTTTTGCGATATCCCTGGACGGAATGTCATTGACACACTGTTTCTTGTACAAAGCTACGATATATCGAAACGATCAATGCAGAGTTACGGTCTTAAAGCTGTAGCAAAACACTTCGGTTTTGCATCTCCTAACCGAACCTACATAGATTACAGCGAGATCGGATCACTCTGGGAGAGCAATCACGAAAAGCTGCTGGCCTATGCTCTTGATGATGTGCGCGAAACAAGGGCACTTGCGTCACTGCTATCAGGCAGTAATTTTTACCTGGCACAAATGCTTCCCTATACATACGCCATAACCTCAAGAATAGGACAGGCTGCAAAAATAGAGTCACTGTTGGTGAGAGAATACCTGCGACGAAAACAATCAATACCAAAACCCACTACAGGTCAGCAACATTCAGGGGGATATACTGAAGTGTTTCTTAAAGGAATTCTTGGGCCAATCGTCTATGCCGATGTGGAATCACTCTATCCATCAATAATGCTGTCATACAATATTTGCCCAAAGAGCGACGAACTGAAACTATTTCCCGGGATTCTTAATGATCTGAAAAATTTACGGTTCAAGGCAAAAGAGCGATCTCGCACCGAAAAAAGTGTTGAAAATATCTCTCTGGCCGACAATTTTGATGCAATGCAGAGCTCATTCAAAATACTCATAAACGCAATGTATGGATACCTTGGATTCAGCGGTGGAATCTTTAACGATTTTGTTGAAGCTGACAAGGTAACATCAACTGGTCAGAACCTTGCAAAAAAGATGATTTATGAATTTGAGGCCAGAGGCGCAAAAGTGATTGAAGTAGACACTGATGGGCTTCTTTTTGTTCCACCGTCAGGTATCAAAACTGAGGCAGCAGAAAAAGAGCTGGTCCGGGAGGTCTCCTTGCTCATGCCTGAAGGAATCAATATTGGTTTTGACGGGAGGTATAAGAAAATGATCTCGTATATGAAAAAAAACTATGCCCTTCTTGGCTATGATGATAACATGATTCTGAAAGGTTCATCATTGACCAGTCGGAGTGGTGAAAAATTTGGAAGAGATTTTGTTCGGAAAGGATTTGAAAAACTTTTAACCGAAGATATCAGTGGCCTGCATAATCTTTTTACTGGGTATAGAGATAAAATTCAAAACCATGAGCTGGAGATTGCAGAATTTTCCAAGACAGAATCCCTGAAGAGTTCGATTGAACAGTACCTTGACGATGTAAAGTCAGGAAAAAGATCACGATCTATTACCTATGAAATTGCAATAAAGTCTGGAATATCCGTAACAAAGGGAGATAGAATAAGTTACTACGTTTCTGGAGCTGGCACAGGTAGCTCTTCCTATGAAAAAGGGAAACTTGCTTCTGAATGGAACAGGGAAAAACCGGATGAAAATACCCATTTTTATCTTAAACGCCTCGATGAGCATTGCCAGAAGTTTCTTCCCTTTTTTAAACCACAGGATTACAGTATGATCTTCTCAACCGACTCACTCTTTTCATTTTCAGCAGATGGCATTGAACTGATAAGAGAAATAAGACATACCGAAACTAATCATCATGGTGACACTGATAACGATTAAGGTATGTTTAATAATACAGTGGCAATACTGGTATGCATCAATGCCACAAAAGAACAGGGATTAAGAATAGCAGGGTGATGCACTTCATTCGATACAAGAAAAAAATGAAAATGAAATTATGAGCCCATATGAAAATAAAGAGGGAAGATTAATCAGAGTATTCAGACAAAGGATTACAAGTAAATTATTAGCTCCAGAGTAATGTTAGTTGAACTGGACATATCCAAGTATATTATAATTTAGTAGTATATTTATACAGCAACGGCCGTAAAGGATGTTCAACAGACATTAAAATGGATTTTACTTATATCAACTCAAGAAAATTACAACATGACCGACAATAACATACTGCCTATCAGTAATGATGTGAGTTGGATCGGGGTTCTTGATCCCGGTCTGATTACCTTTGACATAGTTATGGAAACCAAATACGGAACTACCTATAACTCGTATTTCATCAATGCGGAGAAGAAAACCATTATCGAAACAACAAAAGAAAAATTCTGGCCTGCTTATCTTGATAAAATCAAACAGGTTACAGAACCATCTGAGATAGAGTATATCATTGTTGACCACACAGAACCGGATCATTCAGGAAATGTAAGAAATCTCCTTGCTGTGGCTCCAAACGCAACAGTTGTAGGCAGTGGCAATGCTATAAAATTTCTAAGAGATCAGACAGGCCATGACTTCAAATCACTTGTTGTAAAAACCGGGGATACACTCAGTCTCGGCAATAAAACCCTTCATTTCATCAATGCACCAAATCTACATTGGCCTGACACCATTTACACATGGCTTGAAGAGGAGAAAATCCTTTTTACCTGTGACTCATTTGGTTCGCACTTCTGTCATGAAAGTATGTATGACGATATGGTCGGCGATTTTGATGACTCATTTACCTATTACTTCAATTCTATTCTAAGGCCATTCAGCAAGTATATGTTGCAGGCTATTGAAAAAATCAGTTTACTTGATATAAAGGTCATTTGCCCTGGTCATGGGCCAATACTGAGATCACACTGGAAAAAATATGTTGATCTTTCTGCACAATATGCCACAACAGCTATTGCGCTGCCTCATGAGAAAAATGTTCTTATCGCATATGTTTCTGCTTATGAGAACACAACATTGCTGGCAGAAAAAATTGCAGAGGGACTTCGGGGTTCGTGTGATTTCAGAATTGATATCTGTGATATAGAAAACAGTAATTTCTCAGACCTTGAGGAAAAGATTGCCCACTGTTCAGGAATTATTGTAGGATCACCGACAATAAATCAAAATATACTTCCTCAGATTTATCAACTCTTCGCAGCAATTAACCCTATTCGCGACAAAGGTAAACTTGGAGCTGCATTCGGATCTTATGGGTGGAGCGGAGAAGCAGTACGAATGATTGAAAGCAATTTCTCAATGTTGAAGCTTAAAGTGTTTGAAGAAAATGTTATGGTAAAATTCAAACCTCATGAAGCGGAATTTGAAAAGTGTATTGCATTTGGCAAGGCCTATGCAGAAAAAATGATTCAAATATATCAACTCAGTTGCAATCTTTCATAACATAAACATAAATAAAAAGGGCTGAAATTGTCATTTTCAGCCCTTTTTATTTAAAAATAATTTCTTCAACTTGAAAATTTTCTATTGACTCATTAAGTTTAAGAAGTATATCATTCTTACGGTAATTAAGCTCCATTCTCCAGGAAGAATTGCTTACCCTGATAAACAACTGTCCGTTTGAAAATCTTTCGATAGAGGTAGCACTTGAAATTGCTTCTCCAACAATACTTTTCCATATCTGAAGGGTCTTATACTGTTGGTATGGCTCATCAAGTCCAAGTGTTTGACACATATCACGGACAATAAAGGATATTTTTTTTGGATTATTGATTCTTGACATAACTATTTTTCTCTCAGATTATTTATTGAATCAATAGAAATTGCAGTGACATTATGTTGTATCTTTTTTTCTGTTGAAGTAATAATAGTCTGACCGCATTTTTGAAGAATTTTAAAGATATTAGCTATACGGTATATATCAAGTTCACTGAAAATATCATCAAGAAGACAGATAGGTTTTTTGTCTGATATATTGTTAAAAAAATGATATTGTGAAAGTTTAAGAGTAATGAGAAATGTCCTCAATTGACCCTGGGATGCATATTTTTTTATTTCTTTATTATTAATTTCAAAAATAAGGTCATCACGATGAGGACCAATCAAAGTCTGCCCTCTTAGTATTTCCTGTTTTTCCATCTCTTTATATTTCAGAAGAAACAGATCATTCAATAATTCGACTGACATTTCTTCATTAATATGACCAAGAGAGCAACGATAAAATATAGAGGGAATTTCATCAAGATTTAATTGCTCGTAAAGTTCCCTGAATTTAGGAAAAAAATCAGATATAAACTTTAATCTCGAATAAACTATAGAAGCTGAAAGTTTTGCAATATGTTCCGTCCATAAAGAAAGTAAAGTATTATTGGTGTTTTTTTCCTTAAAAAACTGTAAAAGTAACGCGTTTCTCTGTTGAATGACTTTTCTGTATGCCAGCAAATCGTCAAGATATCTTCTATCTATCTGACTGATAGAGGAATCAATAAAACGTCTTCTTTCAATAGGTGCTCCATTAACAATAACAATTTCAGGAGGAGAAAAAGTAATACAGGGTATAAAACCAATATGACTGGAAAATGGTTTTATTTCGCTATTATTAACGAATAGTTTTTTTTCTTTATCTTTTTGATAGGTAACTTTAACATTTATTGAGTTTTGATATTCATCAGTAAAGAAACCGTTAAGAAGAAAATAATCAGAAGTAAAAGAAAGATAATTGCTATCCATTACATTAACAAATCCTCTGGTCAAGGCACAATAATGAATGCCTTCAAGAATAGATGTTTTTCCAGATCCATTTTTACCATAAATAAGATTAATTCCTTCTGAAGGTTCAAATTTCAATAATTGGTGATTTTTGAAATTTTCGTACTGTATTTTATGAAGTATCAAAAATCTTCCTTATTAATCAATTATTGATCCTTACAGGCATAACAAGAATAATAAGTTTATCATCATCAAGTTCTTTATGAGGCTTAAAGATAACTGCAGTAGTAGGGCTTTTCAGCTCTATACGAATATCCTTGTCATCAAGATGAGCCAATGCTGCTTCGATAAACCTTGAATTAAACCCGATGGTAATAGGTTCACCGGTATAACTGCAAAGAATCTCTTCTTGTGCTGCCTCACCTTCATTGGTATTTTCAGCCATAACCTTGAGAAGCTGACCATCAATTACTATTTTGACGTCACCTATGCTTGAAAACCTACCGACACGTTTAACTGAATCATAAATAACAGCGCGATCTACAATAAGATGTTTGTCATGTTCAACAGGAATAACTGCGTCATAATTAGGATATGGTTCAACAATAAGGGCAGCATCAAGGATAATGTTGCCACTGATAAAGCGTACAAACCTGCGAGTTGTATCAATACTCATCGTAATTGATTCATTTTGGGCAAGTTTTTGTAAAATTGAAAGAACTCTTGCTGGAACAATAATTTTTTGTTTTTCAGAAATATCACAGGATGAGTTTTTCCGGCACCTTACCAATCGATGACCATCAGTAGATACAGCAGTTATGACAGCTCCTTCCAATTCAAACAATACTCCCATCATAGCAGGTCTCATTCCATCGACACTGCAAGCAAAAGTCGTTTTCTGAATCAGATCATGAAATTCACTGGTTTCAAGTTCAATTGAAATATCATAAATTTTTTCATGTTTCTCCAGTTTACTCTCAAACTGGCATGGAATTTTATATTTACCCTTATCAGTGGTGATATGAACGGTTCCATGATCACTGATTTCCTGCCGCTCAATCAGAAAAGTAACAGCAGTATCGTACATACTTCTTAAAAAATCCTGAAGAGTACGTGCCTTGATACCTATGTTCACGGTATCGATGGTTTCTACTTCGTTTTTCGCTGTGATTGACAATTCACCGTCAGTAGCGAAAAGTGTTAAAAATCCAGACTCAATCGAGAGGTGAACATTTTCAAAACGAGCATCGATAGCTTTTGCCGGGATCGCCTGTGCAACCTTGCTGACAGCATCCTGTAATTGACGGATTGAGGATGATAATTTCATTTTCTTCTACTTTTACTATTAAGTATTTATAAAAATTGTTGTTGTTGTTGTTACTGTTGATATCTTGATAACTCTTTTTTCTTACCGACTAAGATGCTCTTTTATAATAATTTAATGGTTTTTTCCTTACCGAGAAATTGTTGATAACCTGTTTGTTTCGCTATTCATGCTTTGTGTTTGGTTTGTGGATAATTTACACTCCAGGGAAAAAATGTTCACAACCTCAAAGTTACCAAGAAACAATCCACACAATCCACACACTTTATCCACACCTTAAATTACATCGATTGAATTTCAATTCTTTTTTTAATCTCTTCTATTTTTTTTCTCTCCTCTGAAGCTGATTCGACCTTTTTTGTGATAGTATTCACAGCATGAATGACTGTCGAGTGGTCTCGTCCACCAAAATGAAGTCCGATTGTTTTTAATGATGATTCAGTAAGCATTTTCGAAAGATACATGGCAATCTGGCGACTTACTGCGATCTCCTTCTTTTTTGATTTTCCTTTAAGGTCATTTGCTGTTATAGAAAAATACCCGCAAACTACTTTCTCGATCGTATCAAGAGTCAATCGCTTGGTGGTATGCCTGATAATATCCTTAAGAGTTGATTTTGTAAACTGCAAGTCAATTTCGCGGTTATCAAGTGACTGTGCAGCAAGAAGTTTTACAATACAGCCCTCTAATTCGCGTACATTTTCAGTAACATTCGTTGCAATGAACTCAATGACCACCTCATCCAGATTCACTCCGCTTTGAAACAGTTTACTGAGAATAATAGCTTTGCGTGTTTCATAGTCTGGTGGTTGTATATCTGCTGAAAGACCCCAGTTAAATCGTGATATCAATCGATCTTCAATGCCTTTGATATCCTTTATTGGCCGGTCTGCTGAAAGGATAATCTGTTTATTTGATTGATGCAGAGTGTTGAAAATATGAAAAATCTCTTCCTGTGTTTTTTCTTTGCCTGAAAAAAACTGAATATCATCAATAATTAATACGTCTATAGAGCGATAAAATGATGAAAATTCTTGAATTTTGCCATTCTGAATGGCATTGACAAAATCAATAGCAAATTTTTCACTCGATACGTAAAGTACCCTTTCCGAAAGTCGGTTTTCTCTTACACTGTTCCCAATAGCCTGCATCATATGTGTTTTTCCCAGGCCCACCCCACCATAGATAACAAGTGGATTAAAAGCATTTTGTCCTGGACTTTGAGCTACTGATTTTGACGCAGCAAATGCAAGGGAATTACAATCCCCCCGAATAAGTGTATCAAAAGTGTATTTAGAATTCATATGGGTCTCAAATCGGACAAGATTACGTTCAAATGCAACGTTATTTCCATTACGGATCTCCGCAGTTCGATTTGCAGCAATAAAATCATCATTCATTGCATTTTGATGCGGTAATTCAATTGTAACTGGCTGCCCTTGTGATTTATCCATGACAATTGAATACATCAATCTTGCATCGGGCCCGATTACATTTTTAAGTGCCTGTTTTAAAAAAGAGGAGTAATTTTCTTCAATCCACTCATAAAAAAACTGACTGGGCACCTCAATGGTCAACTCACTACCTGAAAAGCTGAGTGGTTTAATTGGAAAAAACCAGGTTTTATAGGCAAGCGGGTTTATTTTTTCTTTGATGTCATTCAGACATGCTTCCCAGACTTGCTGTTCCATGGTGTTGCTTTTTTGTGGCTTGGCTTGCGGATATTCCGACAACACCGTTGGTGTGAATTCGAGCATAAAAAACGGGAATTTGAGAGGTGCAGGCCGAGATTCTTAGCGCCATCAACATTTACTGTTTACAAGTTAGTGTTTTCAGTGGATAAAAAACAATTTCAGCAATTTAAATTTCCTCATTCATGGTCTTAATCGGAGGCAAGGTTCTCAACAGCCTAAGATGTTATTTTTTAAATAGTTAAATGGCATATTGACAAAAGTAGTCAACATGTGTTGAATCATTCGAAATGTGGATTAATGGGGCGATATGGCGGTTGAAACTTTTTTATCCACAAGTTGCCCACATTGTTGATAACTTGTGACGAAGCTCCTGATTTACCATCTTCTCGTCCAGCTTTTTGTATGGTCGGGAGGGAGGGGCTTGATGTTTCGGCTGACGCCGAAAGCGGAACCATTTGTTAATGATGGTTCATTATGCTAAATTACGCGCCCTATAAATATGAATTACCTAAACGAGTGTGGAGCTTATAAGCGATGAAAAGAACCTACCAGCCAAGGAATAGAAAAAGAAGAAACAAACACGGCTTTCGTCAGAGAATGTCTACCAAGAATGGCAGAAAAGTGCTCTCTGCAAGAAGAGCTAAAGGCCGGCATTCGCTTTCAGTAAGCAGCAACATGGGAACGGCTGGCCAGTAACATGTTTCATGGTAAGCAGATAGAGTGTCAGGAATAAATTACTTTAAAATCGCGTTCCCAGCATTTTGAATAAATTACATGTTCACTCTCTGCGCAAGCATGAGATATTGAGAAAAAAACAACAGATTTCTTTTCTGTTCAGAAGTGGTAAAAGTGTGAAGGGCAGCTTTTTAAAAATTGTGTATGCCTCTCTCAAGCCTGAAAAAGAGCTTTTTCAGGGATTTCCAGCCATTCTGTTTGCTGTCAGCAAGAAAACAGTTCCCTCTTCTGTTCAGCGCAACAGGGTAAAAAGAATGATGAGAGAAGCCTACCGGCTTGAAAAATCATCTCCTGAGAGCGGTCTAGAGAAAATGCATGGAGGAGGATCCGCATTACTGCCCATCTTTGCAGTTCTCTATTTCGGCAAAAAAAATATTTTTCCGGATCTTGATATTTTCCGGGAGGAGATCAGGGGATTGATGAAAAGTATAAGACGTTCCTGAGATCTGTCGGCCAGTGGGTCCGCTATGACCCGGCAAGTTTTTTATAGGATAACGTATTGAGAGCATGAGTAGCCGGAAGCTTATTAATCAGGTGCCGATTGTGTTGATAAAATTTTATCGTACGTTTCTCTCACCACTGCTTGGCCCCTCCTGTAAATATATTCCTACCTGTTCATCGTATGCGCTTGAGGCCTTTCAGTCGCATAATTTTTTTTATGCATCGTGGTTGACCGTGTGGCGCATTCTTCGATGCAACCCTTTTTCAAAAGGCGGCTTTGACCCCGTCCCTCCTGTCTCCTTCAATAACAAAGATTTTCCTGGCAATAACTAAAGAGAGTGGTAATGGATAGAAATTCAGTAACCGGCCTTGCACTTATAGGCTTGATCATGATTGTCTGGCTTAATTTTATGACGCCAGCCAAAAAAGAGTTGCCGCCTAAGGTGGTAAAAACGGAGCTTGCCGAACAAACTGTGCAGGACAACAGGAGCCCATCCGCACCAGTTGCCGATAATTTTGGCGTTTTTGCGACGGCTTCTGGCGGAGAGGAGAAATTATTGACGGTGGAAAACGACCTTTTTCGCGCTACACTCTCCTCAAAGGGGGCAACATTGAAATCTCTGGTGCTTAAAAAGCATCTTGATGGAAACAGCAAAGCGTTTAACCTTATTAGTAATGGAAAAAACGGCGCTGTATCGCTGCTTTTTCTCACCCGTGAAGGCAAGAAAATTGATACCCGCGACCTCTATTTCAGCAGCGCGACGCTCGATACCCTTCATACGGTCAGCGGGCAGGAGAGCTATGCGGTTCGATACCATCTTGCCGTTGCGCCCATGCAGGCTCTTGATATCACCTATCTTTTTTCTGCAAAAAGCTACAAGGTTGATTATGATGTCAAGCTTACCGGGTTTGCAAGTGAACTGGCCGGAAATGAATACCAGTTGCAGTGGGATGGTGGGCTTGCCTACACTGAAAAAAATCGCCAGGATGAGGCTCAGAGTGCTAATGCCGGGGCATATCTTGGAGGGAGCCTTGTGAAACTTGATGCAAACAAGGATAATCAATCTTTTCGTGAAGAGCAGTCAGGGGAAGCCAAATGGGTTGCTGTACGCAACAAGTATTTCGTTGCGGCGCTTATCCCACGGGGACGCACGGAGGGGATCTTCCTTGATGGCAAAAAGGCTCCCGGCAATGATTTTGAAAACTATGTCGTTGCACTCAAAATGCAGGTACCATCAACTGGCACCGTTGCTGCTGACAAGTTCAGCCTCTATCTTGGGCCGCTTGATTATGACATTGTCAAGTCAGAGAAGGTTGGTCTTGAAAAGATCATGGATTTCGGTTGGGACTGGCTGACCAGACCTTTTGCCGAGTATATCATTCTTCCTGTTTTTAACTGGATGAACACCTATGTCGGTAACTACGGTCTTATCATTATTATTTTTGCGTTCCTTATAAAACTCGTCACCTATCCTCTCTCAATGGCTTCGACGAAGTCAATGAAAAAAATGTCGGCACTGCAGCCTCTGCTCAAGGAGCTTCAGGAAAAGTATAAGGATAATCCGGCAAAACTACAGAGTGAACTTGGCAGAATTTACAAAGAGGCGGGAGTGAATCCTATCGGCGGATGCCTTCCCGTGGTTCTTCAGATGCCACTGCTTTTTGCCATGTTCTATGTTTTCCGCTCCTCAATACAGCTTCGTCAGCACAGCTTTCTCTGGGCAAAGGATCTTTCGGTTCCTGATTCGATTCTTGATTTTGGTTTTGCCATCCCCATGTATGGAAACCATATAGCGGTATTCCCGATTCTGATGGCGGTGACGGTTTTTGTTCAGCAGAAGATTACTCCGACGACCCAGACCAATGATCAGATGAAGGTCATGATGTATATGTTCCCCGCCATGATGTTGCTCTTTTTTAACAACATGCCTGCCGGTCTTGGTCTCTATTACCTGATGTTCAATATTTTCAGCGTTGCACAG
>SESG01004304.1_pt1 | contig 14575 bp, 15 predicted proteins | sample 3171421 | NCBI WGS metagenome assembly SESG01 (sample SAMN10866946, study PRJNA518727) | freshwater metagenome | biome: subpolar coniferous forest; feature: holomictic lake; material: water; isolation source: holomictic Lake 227, 6 m and 8 m depth | place: Canada: near Kenora, Ontario | collected... | reverse complement strand
CTTTCTGCCAAGCAGTACAGGAAGCGCTCTCATCAGGAACACCATGCGTAGTGCCAAAGACCGGTGGACCTGCTGATCTGGTAACTCACGGAACAACTGGTTACATAATTGATACTTCAAATCCATTTGAACTGCAGAGCGCAGTAACGCACTTTAGGTTGCGTAATGACCGAGAGTTTGTCTCGGAAATCTCAAGAGACTCCGTCGTGGAAAGAACCTGGAATCGCGTTAATAATCAATTGATGATGCATTATCGATCAATTCTTGAACCAGCAAAACCAAAACTCACTTTGATAACTGGGAGCGCCGCATGAGAATTGTGCATGTTGCAAATTTTTACGGTCCAAATTCGGGGGGAATCAAAACTACCCTTCACGAACTTGGTAAGGGCTATCTGAAGAATGGCCATGAATTCATTTATCTGGTCCCAGGTACTCGTTATCGCACAGAAGATACTCAGTACGGGAAAAAGATATCGCTACCGAGCTACATTCTCCCTGGGAGCGGCGGCTATCAGCTAATTAAGAGCAATCGGTTTTTGAAAGCCGAGCTGGCACGATTGGCCCCAGATCGACTCGAGATTTCAGATCGATTCACTTTGATCTCTGTTGGCGGCTGGGCTAAGGAACGATCGATTCCAACTGTGGTTTTTTCCCACGAGACCCTCAGGGGTTTGGCCGATAGATTCCTACCAAATTATTTTCCTAAGCGGGCGATGGTCAACTGGCACAATCGAAAGTTGGCACGTGCCTTCGATCAAGTAATAGCAACAACTGAGTTCGCTGCCCAAGAATTCCGCGATATTGGTATCTCCAATTTAGCGAAGGTACCGCTCGGAGTTGATTTGCAGAATTTTCTTCCAAGCAATCGGTGCGACCTCATGAGGGAAGAACTTCTTAAAGGTGCAAAGTATCTGGTGGTGCACTGCAGTCGCCTCTCCCCAGAAAAAGAGCCTCAGCGCGCAATTGAGGCAGTTGAAGAATTGATCGCTCGCGGAGTTAGTGCACGTTTGATTGTTATCGGCACAGGGCCGATGTGGCATAAATTGCGACACCGGGCGGCAGGGTTACCAGTTGATTATTTAGGATACATCGCAGATCGAAAACGAGTTGCGACAATCCTAAGTTGTGCCGATGTAACAATGGCTCCAGGGCCACTGGAAACTTTCTGTCTTTCAGCCTTGGAGTCGCTCGCGAGTGGAACTCCCGTAATTGCTTCAAAGAGTAGTGCGGTTGGCGAATTCCTTCATTCCAGCGAGATCAATCCAGCAGGGGCGGTCGCAGATGACAATGGCGTGGCATTTGCCGACGCAATCGAACTCTTACTTAAGCAACCCAGAGCCCGAGAGAGCGCCCGACGAGCCGCCGAAGACTTACCTTGGGGAAATTCGGTTCAAGCAATGTTGGAACTGCATGGAATTGCAGAGCTCGGCCAGTTAGCGCCAACTGCGGCGACAAAGAGAAGATTGACAGCCGCTTAAATGAGTACCGACGTGGGAGTTCTTCATTTTTCGGTCATCGGAGATAGCGCCGCTTACGGAATCGGCGACCTAGATAACGAAGATAAACCACGGGGTTGGGCTTGGTATGTGGCCCAGAATTTCTTAGATCAATGTCGCTACCAGAACTATTCCCGACCTGGGGCGCAATCAGAGGAGGTTCTTCAAGTTCAACTTCCCAGAGCAATAGGCGATGAACCCGATATTTGCGCAGTGATTGTTGGTGGCAATGACCTGCTTCGGAATGGCTTCCACCCCGAAAAGCTCTACCAAAACCTATCAAGCACCTGTCAAGAGTTATTGAGCAGAGGTGCCGAAATTGTGATGGTCGAGTTGCATGACCCAAACCAGCTGCTCAGATTGCCAACCTTGCTCCGCCGGGTCTTGAAGCGACGAGTGGATGCAGTTAACGCCGTTTATCGGAAAATCGAGCGGGAATTCGATGTCATTATTATTTCGACACGATCTATCGTGGATGTTCATAACAAGAAGAATTGGCATATTGATCGAATGCACCCGGGACCACTTGGGCACCAAATCTTGGCCAGAGAGATTTGTCAGCAACTTCAACATCGCGGCTGGTCAGTCACCCTCCCCGAACTGATCGACCAACCACTAGAAGCTCGATCCAAGCGGCTGATTTGGCTCGTGAGAAATGGATTGCCCTGGTTTCTAAAACGGAGCCTCGATCTGCTCCCCGCCATGATTGCCCTAATGCTTCTGGAGGCTAGTTCAATTGCCTTAAACCAGATTAAACCTGCCTTGCCAAAGGAATTAATAAAGAGCGACTAAGGTGCAGGGGTGAAACCAGCCGACCCGCGCTATTTAGGCGCAACCCTGACTGAAGGGGGCGCGAATTTCGCTATCTGGGCCGCAGCGGCCGATGCCGTTGAAGTCTGTCTTTTTAATGAAGTTAATGGAAAAGTCATGGAGACCCGCTTTGCCCTGAGCCACCGCGACGGTCCGATTTTTCATGGCTACCTTGCTGGCGTACGTGCTGGTCAACGTTATGGCTTTCGGGTTTATGGACCTTGGCGACCAGAAGAAGGATGGCGCTTTAACTCCAACAAACTTCTAATTGATCCCTATGCCCATCAGTTATCTGGCGAATTGATCTACGCCCCAGAAATTTATGGCCACCGCGCGTTGGATAAATCAGGTATCGGAGATTTAACCATTCGCGATGACCGGGATGATGCTGCCTTCGTTCCGCTTTCGGTCGTTACTGGCCATCACCGAACTCAATTTCCGCGACTTAATACGCCCTGGGCGCGAACCATTATTTATGAAGCTCATGTTCGCGGACTTACTGAATTTAATCCAGCGATTGCCGAATCAGAGCGCGGTACCTATAAGGCGCTTGGGCACCCAAGCACTATCGCCTACCTCAAAGAGCTAGGGATCACTGCCCTTGAATTACTTCCCATTCATCACTTTGTAACCGAGCCAGGAATACAAAATCGCGGGCGCGAAAATTATTGGGGCTATAACGCATTAGCTTTTTCAGCACCCCACCGAGATTATGCCGCGACATCAGATCCAATCTCCGAACTCCGTGACGCGGTGGCCGCGCTTCATCATGCTGGAATTGAAGTTATTCTCGATGTGGTTTATAACCATACCGCCGAAGGTGGTCACGGAGGGCCAACGCTCTCATTTCGCGGAATTGATAGCAAAACTTTTTATCGCCGAGTTAAAGGCGATATCTATGACGATGTAACTGGGTGCGGAAACACGATCGATGCGCGGCGACCATTCGTAGTGCGCATGATCATTGACTCCCTTCACTGGTGGACTGAAGTTATCGGAGTTGATGGCTTCCGATTTGATCTGGCTTCGGCGTTGGCTCGTAACGAATATGGCATCGATACAACCGGACCACTCATATCGGCGATTGCCAGCGATCCAATTCTTCGTGAGCGAAAACTCATCGCCGAACCTTGGGATACCGCCGGTTATGCACTTGGGGACTTTCCGCACCCATGGCGCGAATGGAACGATCACTACCGCGATTCATTAAGGCAGTTTTGGCTAGGCGATCCAGCCCGTGGATTCAGCGAAGGCGTTGGGGATTTAGCTTCCAGATTAAGTGGCTCGCACGACATCTTCTATTTTCGTGGACCTACTTCCTCAATCAACTTCATCACAGCACATGATGGCTTCACGCTGCAAGATTTGGTGAGCTATCAAGAAAAACATAACGAACCAAATCAAGAGGGAAATCGAGATGGAAGCACTTCAAACCGCTCGTGGAACTTAGGCGAAGAAGGTTTGAGTAAGAACCCCTCAATTATTCAACTTAGGACTCGACTTCAAAAGTCCCTTCTGGCTTCGCTCTTTCTCTCATCTGGCGTGCCTATGATCAATATGGGCGATGAGGTCGGTCGAAGTCAAAACGGTTCCAATAACGCTTACTCCCTTCCCAGCAATGGCGATGTTTTAAGTCCACAGGCCTTTAATGGCGGCTGGGCACTTAATTGGACACCAAATGAAATTCAACAGGACTTATTGGCGGCAACCAAGAATTTGATTTCGATTCGAAAGCGCTACGTAGTCGATATCGTGCGAGAATTTTTTACCGGCCAATTGGACTTAGGAACAAGTAGAAAAGATTTGGCTTGGTTTCGACGCAATGGTGAAGAGATGAACGATGAGAATTGGCATCAGGGTGATCGCAGCTACTTGAGTATGTATGTTGAAGCATCGGCAAACCAAGCACTTTTAATTTTGTTGAATGCCTCGACCCATGAGAACACCTTTACCCTCCCAGCAAAAAAATGGGGCGCGCTCTATCGTTCAATTTTCGATTCGGCTCATATGACCTCAGAATTTGAACCCAGGATCGCGCAACCGCTCGACTCAACGGTTCTTGACGCTCACGGGGTACAAATTTGGTTGGTTAATCGAAGCTAATACTCGGTAGTAACCATTCCCCTCGCTTATCCTTTCGAAGTGCTAGCAATCGTGGCGCCTGGTCAGGGCTCTCAAACTCCAGGCTTTCTCCTACCTTGGTTGGAAGTTGGCGAAACAAGTCGACTCCTTGAAAAATGGTCTCAACTAATTAACCTCGATTTACATCATCTTGGAACTACAGCTGATGCTGATGAAATCAAAGAGACTTCAAATGCGCAGCCACTATTGGTAGCTGCCGGATTAATTGGTTTCGCCGCGCTCTTTCCATCAGGCCAAAGTTCGGTAACCGCAGTGGCTGGACATTCAGTTGGCGAAATAACCGTCGCCGCAATGGCTGGCGTAATCGATAATGAAAGTGCGATGAAATTAGTACGAACCAGGGGCGCAGCAATGTCCCAAGCTGCCACAGGTAGTAACTCTGGTATGGCCGCGGTGCTCGGCGGAGATCGTGACGTGGTTTTGGCGCACCTTGCCACTTTGAATTTAGTAGCAGCTAACGAAAACGGTGCTGGTCAGATTGTGGCAGCGGGCTCATTAGAGGCGATCGCAAAATTGCTCGAGAACGCTCCCGCAGGGTCGCGCGTTAGACCACTGGCCGTCTCTGGCGCCTTCCACACCGCGGTTATGGCCCCTGCCGTGCCGGTTTTGTCCGCCTTGGCCGCAGAGATTCACCCCACTGATCCAAGAATTAAGGTTTTATCCAATAAAGATGGACACGTTGTATCCAGCGGTACGGAGATCGTTGCTCGAATCGTAGGACAAATCGCCGGACCAGTTCGCTGGGACCTTTGTATGACTACGCTCTCCGATATGGGTATTACTGGCGTACTAGAAGTTCCACCTGCAGGAACCCTTGTAGGACTCTTGAAACGCGCCACCCCCAGTATTGAAACCTTTGCCCTCAAGAACCCCGAAGATCTAGCCGCCGCCCAAGAATTTATTGCAAAACATGGAGCGAATTAATGTCTCTTCAATTTGAGAGTTCCATTCAAAATTCCCGCATTCTTTCAGTCGGTGCCTATCGTCCCGCTCGAATAGTTCCCAACTCTGAAATCGTCGATCGCATCGAATCCACTGACGAATGGATTCGCCAACGCACCGGAATTGAAACCAGACACATTGCCGGCCCCGATGAATCTTTGATCGATATGGCCGAAGCCGCCGCGAATATCGCACTTAAGCGCGCAGGAATAAGGATGGATCAAGTTTCAGCCGTTATTTTTGCGACGATCACATATCCATACCAAGCACCAAGCGCAGCAACGGAGTTAATTGTTCGGCTGGGAAATCCACAAGCCGCCGCCTTCGATATTTCGGCGGCTTGTGCCGGTTTTTGTTATGGCATCGCTTTGGCTAACGATTTAGTACGGAACAAGACTGCCAAATATGTCTTGGTAATCGGCGGCGAAAAACTTTCAGACTTTACCAATCCCGATGATCGCGCGACCGCCTTTATCTTCGCTGATGGCGCTGGGGCGATTGTGATTGGACCATCTGAAGGAGCTGGAATTGGTCCAACTGTTTGGGGTTCAGCGGCCGATTCGCGAGATGCGATTCAGATGCAACCATCCTGGATCGAATTCAAAGGATCCAAAACACGAGTTGATGCCACGTGGCCCGATATCTCCCAGCAAGGGCAAACGGTATTTCGTTGGGCCGTTTACGAAATGGCTCCAGTAGGTCTGCAAGCAATCGCAGCTGCGGGGCTAACCCCTGAAACGCTGGCTGCATTCATACCTCACCAAGCGAATGAACGAATCATTGACTCGTTGGCGCGATCTATGAAATTGCCCGATAGCGTGGTAATCGCTCGGGATATCAAAACCACGGGAAATACTTCTGCTGCTTCAATCCCGCTGGCCATGGATGCGTTGCTTACATCTAACCCGGAATTACATGGAAAAACCGCGCTTTTGATTGGATTTGGTGCTGGATTGGTCTACGCCGGACAAGTTGTAGAACTACCTCCGCTTACTAGCCAGTAGAAGCGAGTTTGGGTGGTTAAAATTCCCCAGACGAAATAAGAGTTTCCAAGATGACCTAATAGAAGATAAATAGCAGAAAGAGGAAAAGAATATGGCACTAACTCAAGAGGCAGTTTTAGAAGGAATCAAAGAGATCGTTGTTGAAGTTGCTGGCATTTCGGCCGATGACATCGCAATGGAGAAGAAGTTCACCGAAGATCTAGATGTCGATTCCCTAAGCATGGTTGAAGTTGTAGTTGCTGCCGAAGAGCGTTTTGGCGTCAAGATCCCTGATGAAGAAGTAACCAACATGGCAACCGTTGGCGATGCTGTTAACTTCATCGTCAACGCATCAAAGTAATTAGCCTCGGTTCAATTTAATGACTAGACGACGCGTAGTTGTAACGGGTCTCGGGGCCACAACTCCCCTGGGCGGGGATGTTCCAACTACTTGGGATGCACTCCTGGCTGGCAAGAGCGGTGTCCGTTCATTGGAAGATGAATGGGCAGCCGAAATGTCAGTTACCTTTGCCGCGCGCGTCGCTGTTGAACCAAGTGAAGTAATGGAACGCGTAGAAATGCGCCGCCTTGATCGTTCCGAGCAATTCGCACTAATCGCGGCTCGTGAAGCTTGGAAAGATGCGGGTACTCCCGAAGTAAATAAAGAGCGCCTAGGCGTCGTAGTCGCCTCCGGAATCGGTGGCGTCATAACTTTGCTCGATCAGTACGACATTTTGCGGACCAAAGGTGCTCGCTCAGTCAGTCCACACACTGTGCCGATGCTGATGCCTAATGGACCTTCAGCAAATGTTGGTCTAGAACTACAAGCCAAAGCTGGTGTGCATACCCCAGTAAGCGCCTGTGCATCTGGCGCCGAGGCGGTTGGTTATGCCATGGAGATGATCCGAAATAATCGTGCCGATATGGTGGTAACGGGTGGCGTTGAAGCTGCTATTCATGCCCTTCCGATGGCTGGCTTTGCATCTATGAAAGCACTGTCAACCCGAAATGATGAACCCGCAAAAGCATCTCGTCCTTATGACAAGAATCGCGATGGATTTGTTCTGGGTGAAGGTGGCGGCGTACTAGTTCTTGAAGAGCTCGAACACGCTTTAGCACGCGGCGCCAAGATTTATGCTGAGATCGTAGGTCAAGGACTAACTTCTGATGGCTATCACATTGCAGCACCCGATCCAGAAGGTAGCGGCGTTACCCGAGCCGTGAAATTTGCGCTCGAAGATAGTGGCGTCTCGCTTTCGGAGATTGTGCACTTAAATGCGCACGCAACTTCTACACCCGCTGGCGATGTTGCCGAGGCAAATGCCCTAAGCGCGGCACTTGGCGAACATATTTCCCACGTTGCAGTCTCTGCAACGAAATCAATGACCGGGCATTTGCTCGGCGGCGCTGGCGCTATTGAATCAATCTTCGTCGTATTAGCCCTCTACAACCGGATTGCCCCACCCACGATTAACATCGAAGAACTGGATGAGGCGGTTACGGTAGATGTAGTTCGCGACGTCGCGCGCAAACTTCCAGACGGTCCGATTGCTGCGCTAAATGACTCGTTTGGCTTTGGTGGCCACAACGTCGTATTGGTTTTTAAGTCCTACCAATAGCCTTTTAGTTAGCTTTGAAATCCACCGAGACCGTTGCAGTAACGGTTTTCGCAATGGTGGTGGTGTCGTAGTAGCCACCCGAAGAGGTATCTACTGAATCCGGAGTAGTCACTTGAATCGGACCACTTCGAACCGCTAAGACAGCGCCAATTTTCCCACCAACAGAGTTTGTGATTGCCTCAGCGCGAATCTTGGCATCCTTCATAGCATCGCTGAGAAGCTGAGGTCGAAGGCTTGCCAAATTCGAAACGTAGAACGCTGGTCCATAATTATTAACGTTGATTCCAGTTTGCAATAACTTTCCGATTCCGTTTGATAGCGATTGCACCAACTTAACGTCCTTAGAGCGAACGATGACTTGTTGGTTTGCGCGGTAAGAAAGGATTCGACCAGTTGGGTTTCCATTGACATATTCATCATTCGTTGAAGTGCTTATCGCACCAACTTCAATGCCTGTGGTTGGGATTCCGCCAACAGTTAAATAATCTGACAACTGCGTGACCCCCGCTTCAACTTTCTTAACAGCCGAACTGGCGGTGGATGCAGTCTCTTGCGCATTCAAGGTCCAAACCGCATTATCAGCAGTCGCATTTACTCTGGCCGATCCAGTCACTGTGATTGCATTTCCAGCGCGAGCTGAGAGTCCACTGCCGACCAAACTAAGCCCGTATCCAATTCCAAGTGCTAAAACTAATGCGCCCGCAATTGTGCTCACAGACCTGAATTGCATAACTTTTTCTTTAATATTATTTTCGCTCATAGTTAGATACTAATGCGTTTATCTAATTCGGAGTCCAAAGTACCCAGGCGGTACCCCTCCAATTCTTTATCCCATGCAATTCCCAGTGTGACTTCCAAAGATTCGCGCAAATTTTCGTAGGAGCGGTGTGAATTCAGTGAAGTCATGATTCGATTCTCGTGAATCATGATGTCTCCTGTGGAGCCGGTCACAGCCTGATGCAAACCAAGGTCAGGTGTACATCGATACAAGACACCTTCGCCACCAGGAGTAGGAAACTCGCGGACTTCAAATCGCAGGTAATGCCAACTTTTTAGCGTGCTCGCTATTTTGGAGGCAACGGCAGAATTACTTCGCCATTGATACTCTGTTGCAACCGAGCCAGCGACCATCCGTTGTTGAGTCCATTCGAGTTCGATTGGGTAGCCAAATATTTGATTGAGTGACCATTGGATATGGCGAACCAACGCCCGAGGCGCGGAATAGATCCGAAGATCTCCTGAAAGCTCAGCGCTGGTAGCGGTGGCAGGTAGATTCATCGTGGAGCTCCTTCAAGGTGCAGTTAGCGGTGATGCGACCTTCCCCGGTCCATCAACACCTGCGCTGGCACTTATAAATCGAAGTCACGAATGCAAGGCAAATTCGCCGAAGCGAACTCCATGCAGGTAATTCTCCCCCAAAGATGGAGGTTTTGGCTAGTGAGCGGGAAAAATGAGCGTGGATCCCAAGAAAGTTAGCCACAACTTTTTAGTGATTTACCTCCCACATGGCTATACTTTGGGCTAGTCCGACGCTTGGCAGTACCCGTTTCTCGCACACCCATCACTGGGAGCTTTGTTCGGTATCGCTGTACAGAAGAAGACCGGCGCTTGGGGAATGCCCAGGTGTCACACAAATACCGAAGGATAAAGCTCAATGGCAACAGGTACAGTTAAGTGGTTCAACTCTGAAAAAGGCTTTGGTTTCATTGCTGTAGATGGTGGCGGACAAGATGTTTTCGTTCACTACTCAGCTATTCAAGGCAACGGTTACAAGTCTCTCGAAGAGGGTCAAGCCGTAACTTTTGAAGTAGTTCAGGGTCCAAAGGGTCCTCAGGCTGACGCAGTTAATCCTGCCTAATCACCTTTAACAGTAAAAAAGCGAGCCAGTTCGCTGGCTCGCTTTTTTCATGCCCATAATCTTTAATAACTCGGAATCTTAGGTACGGTTCCGATCTTCTTCTCTAAGGCAGCAACTGACTTTGCCGGCGAGAGATCTTTACCAATCCGCCACGCATCCAAGAATTTCCACGGATATAACTCACCGCGTCGAACCCACCAAGTTCCTTTTGGGGTTGGCCAAGAAATTCCAAAATGTAAATGTGTTGCTAACCCTTTTGCATCACCACTATTTCCAACATAACCAATTACATCGCCCGCGCTGACGCGCAACCCGGGCACCATGCTCATTGGTATCTTTGATAAGTGCGAGCCGTAGTAGCGCACGCCATCATCACCAACGACAGAGATTGATAGTCCACCGCGATCGGCACCAAGGTTGGTCTTCCAAGTGAAGCGATCTATGCGGTTTACCTCATCTACAACGCCCGAAAACGGGGCGACAAATTTGCAGCCTTTTTGGGTCAAAATATCGGTAGCTGGATAGTTATGGTGATATCGCCCGTACCCAACTTTGCAGCCCGATATTGGAAATAGATATTTCGGAGCTGCATGGGCTGGAGTGATAGCCAAGAGTGCGCTCGTGCTCAAAAGTACCGAAAGAAGCATCGAGGTTCGTCTCATCATGTCGCTTAGCATAGACTCGCCCATCGGGGGCGGTAGCTCAGTTGGTTAGAGCCCGGAACTCATAATTCCGTCGTCGTCGGTTCGAGCCCGACTCGCCCCACTTTCAGTAAATGGCTATTCGGTTGGCGATCTAAAAGCCTTCATGATGGAAGCGGCTGCGCCAGATAACTCAGCCGGAATCACCCATATCTTGCTAGCTGTTCCGTTAGCAATCGCCGGTAGTTGCTCTAAATATTTGTAGGCCAATACCTTTTCATCGGGATTCGCGGCATGAATAGCGTTAAATACTTTGGCGATGGCAGTTGCTTCACCTTCGGCACGAATAACGGCGGCTTGCGCCTCGCCTTCGGCCCGAAGAATATCGGCTTGACGTGCTCCTTCGGCGCTCAGAATCTGGCTTTGCTTCTCACCCTCGGCAGTAAGAATTGCAGCACGCTTATCGCGGTCAGCGCGCATCTGCTTCTCCATAGACTCTTGGACACTTGGAGGTGGCTCAATCGCCTTAATTTCCACGCGATTGACGCGCACTCCCCATTTGCTTGTTGCTTCGTCTAAAACGCCACGTAGCACAGCGTTTATGTGATCTCTAGAAGTCAGCGCCTTCTCTAAATCAAGACCACCAACCGAGTTTCGAAGCGTAGTCACAACAAGCTGTTCGATTCCTTGGATGTAATTTTCGATTTCGTAGGTTGCAGACTTGGCATTGGTAACCTGAAAATAAATTACGGTATCGATATTTACAACTAAATTATCTTCAGTGATCACGGGTTGTGGCGGGAAAGAGACAACTTTCTCACGCAAATCGACCAGCGGTCGAAGTTTGTCGATTCCTGGGAAAATTAAATTGAGACCTGGTTCCAGGGTGCGGTGATATTTGCCCAATCGTTCCACGACGCCGGCATTGGCTTGAGGAATAATCTTGATCGCTAGCGCCACAATTACGATAGCAATGACCACCAGGATCGCGAATACCGCCGATGTATACATCAACTCTCCCTTATGACTCGTTCTTTCTAATTCACGGCGGCCACGATGGCCACCGCGCCTTCAATTCTTAAGACTGATACCGCAACTCCGGCTTCGATAACTCCCGAATCGCAATGAGCCGTCCAAATCTCATTCTTCAATTTTATCGAACCTGAATCTGAAGTTACTTTCTCAACTGTTACAGCGATCTTTGAAATTAGCGCTTCAATCCCAGTGTCATTAAGTGGCGTCTTCTGAAATATAAACTTAGAGGCAAAGGGGCGCAGCAGACCCAAGCTGATTACGGCAACCACAACTAAAACCAGCCACTGAGCAAAAGTGTCACCGAACAAAAGATTTGTAATTCCAGCGGCAAGCGCCGCTAAGGCAAAGGAGGCAAAAAGCAAAGCCGTGGTCAGTATTTCGACGAGTACACAGATGCCCGCCAGCGCGAACCACATCCAAGCCGACATGACGCCCCTCTGCTCTTTTATATGACGCTACCACTGTTTTCGAGGATTCGATAGGGAAGAACTGGTGAAGGTTCCTTGCAGCTCAGGCTTTTAAGGTACCTTCTATTTGTGGCCGAAACTGATTTCATGGATCTAAAAGCGAGTTGGAATAAGGTCTTGGACGATCTGCTCTCGATAAATCGAATTGCTTGGCTGGCTTTTTTTGATGCGAGACTTGTTGAATTAAAGGATAAGACCTTGGTGCTCAGTTTTGCCGATAGTCAGAAACTAAGTGGCGACCACGATTTTTCCCTCGCCCGCAATCCGAAACATCTTACGGAGCTAAAGACCAGTATTTTTAAAGTAACCGGAATAGTTTTAGAAATTGAAGAGCGATGAAACGATTTGGCCTCGTCCTTGTTTTGCTTCTTACCCTAATCACCGATCAATCCTTTGCTGTGACTCCGGCCAAGATCGTGGCCGCAGGGCCAGGTTCACTGATTCACGGCGTTGATATCAGTCGTTGGCAACACCCCGGTGGGAAGCCCATTGATTTTAAGAAGATGTATAAGGCTGGTATCAGATTTGCCATCATCAAAGGATCAGATTCCATCGATGCCGCGGATGCCACAGCATTTAAATATTTGAAGATCGATCGGGCAGCTGCCCAGGCAGTGGGAATTTATACTGGTTTCTACCAATATGTAACGCTGCCCGACAGCACGGATCCAACTTTCATCGCCACAGATGCCAAAGCTCAGGCGCAGAAGATGATTTGGCGGTTGGCTTCAATCGGCGGGTATACGACTCGCGATCTACCAGTCGCTTTGGATCTCGAGAACAATTGTGTTCGCAAAGATGCATCGGGGACATGTACCAAATTCATAAATCGGAAGTTTGTAACTATCTGGGCGCAGACTTGGCTTGATGAAGTGGCAAGTCGAACTGGGCGAAAACCTTTCATTTACTCGTATCCACAGTTCCTTGAGAATGCAATGGATCGATCGGTTGCGTTGGCACAATATCCACTCTGGGTCGCGCAATATAAATTGAATCCGGCAACCTCAGTGGAAAAAGTTGGATTGAAAGTTTCTGGTTGTTACGCACATTCATGGACCTTGGCTAATTGCACTACACAATGGCAATTCTGGCAGTACACCTCGTGCGGCATCGGATCAAAGTATGGAATTCCGACCGATCGGGTTGACCTAAATGTATTTTCCGGCTCATCGACCAGTTTCTACGCTCTTACAAGCGGGACCTGGCAACCGACACAGGTCGATTTTCTACCGAGCGATGAGCCGACAAATATGAAGATAGTTTCCGTGACGGCAACAAGTACCAAAGATCCCGCGCAGATAGTCGTGGATGTGTTGCGCCCTGATGGAACCCCAGTCGTTACTGGTACCGTGGATTTTCGCTCGCTAGATTCCGTAATCACCAGCGGTACCCAACGAGTCGTCCGTTCTGCGACTGGCCGTTGGACCGTATTTGCTTCAAAGTTAGTGGCCGGCCATTATTTAGGTTTAGTTGAATTTGTTGATCCAACTGGAGTCCATGCGGTAACGAGTCAACCAATCGAATTTGATATTGCGCCCGGTCCGACGCCTTCGCCAACCCCCAAGCCAACGGGATCACCTACGCCGAAGCCGACTCCTACGATCAAGCCGACCCCAACCTTAAAGCCAACCCCCACTCCAGTCGATGCCTGTAAAGGGCAGATCAGAAATTAAGAAACTTTCACTATTGAAATTAAAATGGCATTTTCTGGCGCCAAAATCGGTGGCCTGACCCCGATATTTGCTAGCGCAGCTCCACTAAGTTTCACGCCCTTAAGCCATGGCGGGTTCTTAATCTGAAGGGCGCGAGGTTTACCCACTTCATTTAATACCTTTACTTCATAAAGTGATTCTGGTTCGAGCCCTGGTAGTAGCGCCATTGCCGGAAAGGTGGATTCGTTCATCCGATGCTGAACATAGGCAAAGAGCGCCTCGCTCTTATCTTGGGCAACTACGCCATATAAAAAAGCGTTGGAATCTGGATGATCAACTCGAATGGAACGACCAGAGTGAAGTAGCCCTCGCTTTGCTTTATAGAGCGCGGCCCACTTCTTCAAAATTTCCAACTCTTCTGGATTTGCTTCAGTGACGTTCCATTCAATTCCGGCGTGACCGAAGATGGCATTTACAGCACGAAAGCTGATCTCATGTGTTCGCGCTGTTTGATGTCCATGCGTCGGGCCGATATGGGTTCCAAGCATTTCTGGTGGAATAACTAATCCGGTCCAACGTTGAATTGTTTGGCGCTCCAATGCATCGTTATTATCGCTGGTCCAGAATCGATCGACGAGATCGACGATACCCAAATCAACCCGGGCACCACCGGAGGCGCAACTTTCAATCTCCAACTTTGGGTGGCGACGTTTTAATTCGGCGAAGAGGCGATAAATTGCCGCCGTTTGATTGTGGATGGCTGCCTGTCCCAAGTGTCCAGCATCGACCAAAGTTCGGTTGTGATCCCATTTGATGTAGGCAATGTTGTATTCGGAAAGAATTGCATCGACCTGGCCCAATATGTGGTCAAATGCACCTTTATGTGTTAAATCCAGCACTAACTGGTGGCGCTGTAGCGGCGGTACCC
>SESG01034067.1_pt1 | contig 14578 bp, 7 predicted proteins | sample 3171421 | NCBI WGS metagenome assembly SESG01 (sample SAMN10866946, study PRJNA518727) | freshwater metagenome | biome: subpolar coniferous forest; feature: holomictic lake; material: water; isolation source: holomictic Lake 227, 6 m and 8 m depth | place: Canada: near Kenora, Ontario | collected... | reverse complement strand
AAATATATTGCGAGCCATCCGCAAGCTACGCCCACCGAGAAATTTCGACCTCATATTTTTTTCGTCTTGGGTCGAATACTATCCTATACTTTTTTGGGTGGCATTCTTGGGATGATTGGAGCAGTCTTTCAGCTTTCAACGACCGCTAATGTCGTTATCACTATCTTAGTAGCCCTAGTGATGTTAGTAATGGGCCTGCAACTCACAAACATTTTTCCGCGTTTAAGTAATTTTAAGCTGACACTTCCGAAAGGACTTAGTCGATCTTTAGGTTTTAAGCAAAATAAAAAAGAATATAGCCATGGTCAGGCTATGATTTTAGGCGCGTTTACTTTTTTCTTGCCCTGCGGTTTTACGCAAGCTATGCAGTTATACGCGATTAGCACGGGAAACTTTATTTTCGGTGCGTTGGTAATGGGTTTATTCGCTTTAGGTACAGCGCCTGGCCTACTTAGCATTGGCGGTGTTACTTCTTTAGTGCGAGGGACATTCAAAGAAAGATTTTTTAAAGTCGCTGGTTTAGCCGTTATTTTCTTTGCTATTTTTAATTTAAGTAATGCCTACACCTTAGCCGGAGGGAATTTTTTTAGTGCTAGTGAAAACAACAAACAAAATAATGTTATTAGCGACCCTAATGTGACTTTAGAAAACGGAGTGCAAGTTGTGCGGATGACAGAAAATAATAATGGCTATACACCGAACAAGTTTTCAATTAAGAAAGGTGTGCCTGTTAAATGGATAATTGATGCGCAAGCGCCATACTCTTGTGCCAGCGTTATTCTTTTACCGAAGTTAAAAATTCAAAAGTTTTTAGCGGCTGGTGAAAATATTGTTGAATTTACACCGACAGAGTCGGGGACGTTGCCGTTTTCTTGCTCAATGGGTATGTATAAAGGCGTGTTTAATGTTTATGAAGATGAAGCTTCGGTTAGTGTGGGTTCGGCGGTGTCAGGTTTAACTAATACAGCTTTAGCCGCGAGCAATAATAGTTCGGGTACGAGTGGCGGGACCTGTGGCGCCAGTGGTGGTGGTTGTGGTTGTGGTGGTGGACGAGCAGCAGCGAATATTAATGCTAAACCAGTAGTTGTCTCGTCTAGCCAGGGCAGCGCGACTCAAGGATCAGTTCAAATTATTAAAACAACTTATACGTCGGCGAAATATCTTGATCCGGCAGTTTTTAAAGTTAAGGCTGGCACAAAAGTTCGTTTGGAAATTAATGTCCGTGATAGTGGAACTGGCTGCGGCTACGCTTTAACCATCCCAGGTTTATATAGCGGTATTACGCCACTTGAAGCCGGAGTTCCAATTTTAATCGAATTTACGCCAAGTACTCCAGGAACTTATGATATTACCTGTAGCATGAACATGATTCGTTTTGGTTCTATTATTGTTGAATAAAATTTTATAAGAATATGAATAATAAAATACGACTACAAATAAATGGCATGCATTGCGCTTCCTGCGCTAATTTAGTTGAGCGTACTCTTAAGAAAGTTCCAGGAGTAAGCCAGGCGAGTGTTAATTTTGCGGCTGAAAAGGCGACCATTGTTTACGATGAGTCCCAAGTTAAAACCGAAGGCCTAGTGGCGGCGGTAAATAAATCTGGGTATAAGGCTGAATTAATCAACCCTAAAGACAGTAATTACGAACAAAAGAAACAACACGAAGAAAGTATGTCTTATGCTAGGAGATTTCTCTTTAGTTTGGTTTTGAGTTTGCCTTTGCTTTATTTCATGTTGTTAGATTTTTTTGCTATTCCGGGCAAAGACCTCGTGCTGCCTTGGGTTGGCATCATTTCTTTAATATTAACTATTCCGATTCAGTTTATAATTGGCGCCGGATTTTATAAAGGAATGTGGTCGTCCCTAAAAATGAAAACCTTTAACATGGACAGCCTGATCGCCATCGGGACTTCAACCGCTTTCTTTTATAGTTTAGTTAATTTCATTAATTATTATTATAAGACGGGCTCATTCATTGGTTTAGGCGGTAAAATCCCCGAACTTTATTTTGAAACCGCTGCCTTCTTAATTACTTTTGTTATTTTAGGGAAATGGTTGGAAATTAGAACAAAAAGTAAAACTGGTAATGCGATTAAGAAATTAATGGGGCTGCAAGCAAAAACCGCTCGCGTAATTCGTCAGGGAGTGACCCTTGATATCGCAATTGAGGAGGTTGTTCATGGTGATATTATTATTGTTCGTCCGGGAGAAAAAATTCCAGTCGATGGAAAAATTGTAAAAGGTTTTTCAGCTGTTGATGAGGCAATGATTACGGGTGAAAGTTTACCAGTTGAAAAAAAAGTCGGTGATTTAGTTATCGGGAGCACAGTTAATAAGACCGGTAGTTTTGAATTTGAGGCAACACGAGTCGGCAGTGAGACGGCCCTCGCCCAAATTATTCGTTTAATTGAAGACGCGCAAGGATCAAAAGCGCCAATTCAGGGATTTGCTGATAGAATTTCCGCTGTTTTTGTTCCGACCGTAATTAGTTTAGCAATCATTACTTTCCTAGTTTGGTTTTTTCTTTTGGGGTCAACATTATCGTTTGCTCTAATGGCGTTCACAGCGGTTATTGTTATTGCTTGCCCTTGTGCTTTAGGATTAGCCACGCCAACCGCGCTTATGGTCGGTACTGGCAAAGGCGCCGAACAAGGGGTATTAATAAAAGGTGGCGAACCCCTGGAAGCAGCTTGTAAAATTACAGCAATAATTTTTGATAAGACGGGGACACTAACTAAGGGCAAGCCCGAAGTAACTGATATCATTTCTTTTTCGGAAATTAAAGAAGAGGAAATCATTACTCTCTCGGCTAGTTTGGAAAAATTATCGGAACATCCGCTCGCTGAAGCAATTTATATTTATGCAGGCGATAAAAAATATAGTTTAACTGAAGTAAGAGATTTTTCGGCCGTCCCCGGACACGGAGTAAAGGGTATAATTAAAAATACGGAGTATTATTTTGGTAATCGTCGTTTAATGACCGAAGTTTTAAATCATCCAATCGAAAAAATAAACAATCTTCTTGGTAAATTAGAAGAGCAGGGCAAAACAGTAATGATTTTAGCGACCAAAGAAGAAATTCTCGGAGCAGTTGCTGTTGCTGACACAGTGAAAGCTACTTCGACCGAAGCTATTAGCCGCCTTAAGAAGATGGGTCTTAAGATTTATATGATAACCGGTGATAATGAAAGAACAGCTAAAGCGATTGCTCTTCAAGTTGGTATTGAAAATATTTTAGCGGAAGTTTTGCCGGAAGATAAGGCTAATGAAGTTAAAAAATTACAGCAGAATAATTACAAGGTGGCTATGGTTGGCGACGGGATTAATGATGCGCCCGCCTTAGCGCAAGCCGATCTAGGAATTGCAATGGGATCAGGAACTGATGTGGCCATGGAAACAGGAGGAATTGTTATTATGAAAAATGACTTAAACGATGTCGTTACCGCCTTTCAATTAGCCCGCGAGACGATGGCAAAAATAAAACAAAATATGTTCTTTGCTTTATTTTATAATGTAATTGGTATTCCGATTGCCGCCCGACTTTTTACTGGTATTGGCATTGTTTTGAAGCCAGAATTAGCCGGTTTGGCTATGGCGATGAGCTCTATTTCGGTCGTTAGCAATTCCTTGCTTCTTCGTTATTTTAGGCCTAATAAGAGAAATTATTTATCCCTGCTCGCGCCAGTTTTGATGGTAATCATTTTTACTTTTGGTTTTTTTGAATTCGCTAAACTAAGTTCGAATATGGAAAGCCAGGGCATGGCCTTAACGGTTTCAATTAAAACTGCTTCTAGTCTAAATTCATTTATTGCTAGTCAGGAAACAAAAATTAATTTTGCGGATAATAATCCTAAATTATTTTTAGGGGTTGATAACTTGCCCGATACTCTAAAGTTAAGCGAGGGCACCTTAGTATTAGGTGACAATGAAATGGTAATCGGTTATGACGAGGGTCAAATGATGAAAAAAGAAAAATTAATTAAAAAGTCGGGTGATAGTTTAACTAATTTTTTTGGTTTATCAAAAATAAAAGTAGTTGGAATTTTAGCGCGCACAGGCACAGTAGTCGATAGTTATCATTTTGTTAATAAGACTACTTTAGCGCAGATGACTAGCTCGGCAAAAGTTCTTTTCGTTGCGGAAAAAGAAATTATTAAAAGTTTTTATTTTCTTGACGGTAAGAATACGCCAGAAAAATATAAAAATGATATTAAAAGTTTAGCGCCGGTAAACCAGGGAGGGAATAATTATTTACCTATATATATTGGCTCGAGCGAAGCGAAAATGATGATTAATAAAAAATTGATTACTAAAGTTGGTGACACGATTGACGATCTCTTCGGAAACAAAGTCATAATTGCCGGGATTTTGCCCGAGACAAAAACCGTGCTCGATAACTTTCATTATGTTGGGCTAGAATTTGAATTGAAAGTCAGTAAATAAGCAGTCAGCTATATTAAAAAAATAACCGGTTCCCCCGGTTATTTTTTATAGTATTCTTAGGAGTTTTTTGATAAATTTGCTAGAATATAAGGAGTTTTAGCCATAAGATTAATCCTATGAATATTGCCTTGCCCGACAAAATAACCGGGCTATCGAGTTTAGAAGCTAAAAAACGCCTAGCGGCCGATGGTTTTAACGAACTAGCAACCGAGAAAAGACGGCGTCTACTTAATATTATTATCGATATTGTAAAAGAACCGATGATTCTTTTGCTTTTGGCTTGTATTGTTATTTACGGTTTTTCGGGTGACATTCGTGAGGCCAGTGTTCTTGCGCTTTCAATTTGTTTTATTATTTTTATAACGGTTTATCAGGAAAGCAAAACCGAAAAAGCTCTGTCGGCCTTAAAATCTTTAGCTAGTCCGCGTGCTTTCGTTTGGCGTGACGGAGAATGTATAAAAATAAATAGTCGGGAGTTAGTTCGGGGCGATGTTATTTTATTAAAAGAGGGTGATCGAGTTCCGGCTGATAGTGTAATTATAAGTAATAAAAATTTAAGTATTAATGAATCGTTATTAACTGGCGAATCTGTTCCAGTACAAAAATCAATTGCTGCGATCGATCGTGAATTGGGAAGTCCGCAAGAAGAAAACAACCCCTTTGTTTATTCGGGAACAATGATTGTTGCTGGTCAAGGAATTGCTTTGGTTAAAGCAATTGGTCAGCAAACTGAGATTGGTCGTATTGGAAAAATATTAACTTCAGTTGAGGCCGGGAAAACGCCATTACAGAAAAATTTTGCGCAGCTGGTTAAGTTTATTTTAATTATTGCTATTATTTTATGTTTAACTGTTATAGTTTTAAATATTTTAACTAAACATGGTTTGCTCCCTAGTTTTTTATCGGGCTTAACTTTAGCCATGGCAATTTTACCGGAAGAATTTCCGATCGTATTAGCGGTCTTCTTATCAATTGGCGCTTGGCGCTTGTCTCGATTTCATGTTCTAGTTAGAAAATTAAGCGCGGTTGAAAGTTTGGGCGCGGCCACAACGCTATGTGTTGATAAGACCGGAACCTTAACGGAAAATCGAATGAAGCTTGATCAGATATTTTTAGTTAAGGAAAATCGCCAAGTTGATTTAACTTCTTTTAAGAATACCCAAGCAGAAAAATCGGCTTTTCTCGTCGATGATGCTTTGCGTTTAATTATTAAAATCGCTAGTTTAGCCAGTAATCGTCATACCTTTGACCCTTTGGAGGGAGCGATTAAAGAAGTAAGGCGTGATTTTTTTCGAGAAGATATTTATAAAAAGTTAACAGCTGTTCGTGAATATCCTTTAGCGAGTGATTTTTTAGCGATGGCTAATATCTGGAAACAAGATAAAATAATGCTGGCTTGTGTTAAGGGGGCGCCGGAAGTAATTATGTCTTTGTGCGGCTTAGATGAGGTTACGATCACTAAACAACACGAAAAAATAAAAGCCTTGGCGCAAGACGGATTACGAGTTTTAGGAGTTGCTTATGCTGAAGCGCCTAGTTTTGATGATAATTTAAAAAAAATAAAATTTAATTTTCTTGGTTTGCTTGGTTTTCGTGATCCGGTAAGGCTAACGGCGGCCGCAGCGATTAAGGAATGTTATCAGGCGGGCATTGAAGTGAAAATGATTACTGGGGACTATCCAGAGACTGCTAAAAATATTGCCAAACAAATTGGTTTAAAAAATTATGAGACCATTGTTAGCGGTCAGGATTTTAGTAGTTTGCGCGAAGATGAGCTTAAAGAAAAAATTAAATTAAGTAATGTTTTTGCGCGGATGCTTCCGGAATATAAGCTACAGATTGTTCGCGCGCTCAAGCAGGCAGGGCAAGTTGTTGCCATGACGGGCGATGGTGTTAACGACGGGCCGGCGCTAAAAGCAGCGGATATTGGTGTGGCCATGGGTGCACGCGGTACAGATGTCGCGCGTGAGTCAGCGGCGATTGTTTTAATTGATGATAATTTTGCTTCGCTAGTTGGTGGCGTTAAAGAGGGGCGGAAAATTTTTGATAATTTACAACGGGCAGTTGTTTATTTAGTGGCCGTTCATCTGCCGATTGCGATTTTATCTTTGCTTCCGGTTATTTTGGGTTGGCCCATTATTTTTTTTCCTGTTCATATTATGTTCTTAGAGCTGCTCGTTGATCCGGTTTGTTCGGTGGTGTTTGAAGCGGAGCCGGCGACGCGAGGACTTATGGCCAGGCCGCCACGAAATTCAAAAAAATCAATTTTGAACCGTCCGAATCTGATTATTAGTTTAGTTCAAGGTTTTAGTATCTTTGTTTTTGTTTTTATTATATATTATTGGGGATTAAGCACGGGCTTGGATGAGGGTTTCGTCCGCGCCACTGCTTTTGTTACTTTAGTTAGTTCCAATATTTTTTTAATTCTTGTTAATCGTTCTTGGACTGAAAATATTTTTGAATCTTTATTCAAGAAAAATCAATTCCTTTGGTGGGTCATTGCTTTAGCTATTATCTTTTTGCTGCTGTCAGTTTATAATCCATTCTTGCGTAGTGTATTTAGTTTTTCGGCGCTCGAAGTTCGGGATTGGATCTGGCCACTTATCGCTTCAATTTGTCCGGCGCTTATTTTCGAAGTCTTTAAGACTACGAAAAGATGGCGAACAAATTAAAAAAAACACTGGTTAGCAAACCAATGTTTTTGTCTTTAGTCTCAGGGCCGCTTTTTCCATGGCTTTAATTAACTCAGGCCTGGTGATCTTCGGGCCATTGTAATCAACGAATTCCTGGGCAACAACTGTTTGCCCCTGAGTCTGGTAGAAGATCGCCTTTTTAATAGCCTGGAGCTTATCTAATTGTTTGGCTATTTTTGCCCGTTCGGTTTCGCCGGCTTCAAACTCTAACCATAACTGGAAAAGTTCATCGCCCGCTACGCCTAGCGGTAAACAGATTTTTTCCATGGCGGCAAGTTCGGCTTTGTATTTATTCTCGGGAGTCCAGCGACGTTCAGGCGGGCAAAGACTATCGGTTCGAATGTCCCCTAAAGCTTTGTCAGTTTCCGGCCAATCATGGATTTTTAACATTTTGTCTAAATTAGTGACAAAAGGATAAAAATGATTGGCTAAAATAATTAGCTCGTCGGAGTGTTCGCCCACGGTTTCCGGGTTTTGTACGCCGCGATCGACCCAGCCGGTGCGAGGGATTTCGTGAAGCGCCTTAATAACTTTCAAGACATAAAGACGGTTTTGCCCTCTGAAATTTAGCGGAGATTGATTAAAATGATTTTCCATATCATTTGGTTTAAAAAAGTACGACATTGATTTCTAAATTTTCCCCTTTTCTTGATTTAGTATATTAGAATTTTTATTATTATTTGTCAATTGATATTTTGATTGACTTTTAACGCGACCGTTATAAAATTATGGTATTATAGTGATATCTATGTCTATTGGACCTAAAGTCGAAAAACTATTTAAAATCCTTATTTTCTCAGGCTTGCTCGTCTTGCTTACTATTATTTTTTCTCAAAAAATTGAATTTACCGCCAGTGACTTAGGACGTCATCTGGAAAATGGTAAAATTGTTTGGCATAGTAGCCAGGTATTATTTAAAAATTTTTACTCCTATACGGAGCCAAATAATCAATTTATTAATCATCATTGGCTTTCCGGAGTAATTTATTATTTAGTTTATCTTCTCGGTGGTTTCAAATTATTATCCCTTTTAAATATTCTAGTTATTGCCGCTGCTTTTAGTTTGGCGTTTAAATTGGCGCGAGAAAAAACAGGCTTTTATTTACCGGCGATTCTGTCTTTGCCGGCTATTTTTTTGTTAAGCGAAAGAATTGAAGTTAGACCAGAGATATTCAGTTACTTCCTAATTATTTTAACTTGGTTTATTTTAGAACGAGCGAGCGCTAAGCGAAATCTTCGTCTGTTGTGGTGGCTTGTTCCTTTATTTATTTTTTGGGTAAATATCCACATCTATTTTTTTATTGGTTTAGCTTTGTTCGGCTTTAAAGTACTTGCGGAATTTATAACTATTTTTTTAGCTACTCCTTCCGGTGATTTTTCTTCTCGTCTTAAGGCAACTTGGCCGGCGGCTTATCCTTGGCTTAAAGCTTTTGCTCTCGCTTTTATCGCCTGCCTTTTTAATCCTAATTTTATTCATGGTCTTTTATATCCCTTTAATATTTTCCAAAACTACGGTTACGAAATTGCGGAGAATAAATCAGTATTTTATATTGGTCACTTAATGCTTAATTATAATATTTTTCTTTTTAAGGCTTTATTAATGCTTTTGGTTTTAAGTTTTTTGGCTTCTTTCTATTTTTTTAAGAAGATAAATTATTTCGAGCTGCTGCTCGGAATTTTTTTCTCACTCTTGGGTCTGATCGCTATTCGTAATATTTCTATCTTCGGTCTCGCTGCCCTGATTCTTATTAGTAGTAATCTTAGTTGGCTAATAAATTTTTGGAAAAATGGTATTTTGAGTATTTATGAAGGGGTAACTAGTCGCTCTAAACCATATTTGGCTGGTTTAATGTTAACCGTAATTATTTTTGGCATATTTTATTTATGGCTTGATGCGAGAAAGATGAACAATTTTATCAGAAACTCTCCGGGCTGGGGTTTAAGCCAGGGCAGTGCTGATTCTATTAAGTTTTTTCAAGACAATAAATTAAGCGGACCGATTTTTAATAATTATGATATTGGGAGCGCTCTTATTTTTTGGCTTTATCCGAGTGAAAAAGTTTTTGTTGATAATCGTCCTGAGGCCTATAGTAAAGACTTTTTTAATAATACTTATCGGCCGATGCAGCTTGATTATTCTAAATGGTTAGAGAATAGTGCTAAATATCAATTTAAAACAATTTATTTTTCGCATACTGATTTCACGCCTTGGGCACAAACTTTCTTAGGCAAGACGCTTGATGATAATTGGGGTTTGGTTTATTTCGATCGTTCGACAGTGATTCTTCTTAATAAAAAAATGTATGATTCAGCCACCCTTACTAAGTTAGTTTATAATGATAAGGCAATTAGAGAGCGCTTAAGAACATTGGCCGCGAATTCGGATTTAAAGGCAAAATTTAATCTGGCCTCTTTTGCAATGCTTATTCGCCAACCAGACTTAGCGGAAGAAATCTATCGAGAAATTATTTTTGATAATCCTGATAGTAGTTTAGCCTTAAGCTCTCTGGGCGGAGTTTATGCTAGCCAGCCGACGCGAGCTTCTTTAAATGAGGCGTTAAGCTACTTCAAGCGAGGCGTAGCAGCGGGCTATAAGTTGCCCGGTATTTATAATCAAATCGCCTTAGTTTATTGGCAACTTGGGGATTATAAACAGGCCGAAACGGCGTGGCGTTCGGCCTTAAAATTAGAGAGAAAAAATGTTTCGGCTTTGTATTATTTAGAACAATTGCGACAACTTAGACTCCAAGGAAAAATTAAGTAATTTTTTCGTGTAATAATGTTTTAATTGCGAGAAGTCCATCCCGGGCTTTTATTTTTTTGCCCTCTTTATAACCGCGACGTTTATAATTTATCGGCCGCTCGCTTATTTGGTAGCCGTTTTTTAAAAGTTGGGCTGTTATTTCTGGTTCAATTTCAAAGCGACCACCACGTAAATTAATATTTACAAGGGCGGCCGCAGGGATTAACTTGAAACAAGTTTCCATATCAGTTAATCGACCATGAAAAAGCCAATTGGTTAATTTTGTTAGAAAGCTATTTATTAAGTAATGCCACGTTAAGCGGGGTGACCTTAAAAAACGAGAACCGTAAAGCGCGGTTTTTACGTCAGGAATTTTTTGGATTTCTGTGAATAAATAAATGATGTCATTGGGATCATACTCAGCGTCGGCATCACAAATAATAAAATAATCACCGCTAATTTCTTTGAGGCCACGCTTGACCGCCGCGCCTTTCCCTTGGTTGCTAGTCTGATTAATCAAAGTAAAATCATAGTTCTGTTTTAGTTTTTCTAAAATTAGAGACGAATCATCGGTTGAGCCATCATTCACAATAATAATTTCTTTTGGGATTGGTAGAGTAAAAATTAGTGGTAAATAGGCAGCCACAATTTTTTCTTCATTATAAATGGGGATAATAATAGAAAGGCGTTTTTCTGACATACTAATTTTTTACAGTCGTGTATTTATAGAAGATTTGTTTAACTAGTTCGACGAGTAGGAGGTAGACAATTACTAAAGCGAATATAGTTAGTAAAGCGTACCAAGGCAGAGGCGAGAAACCGAAGAACTCGCCAATCCCTTTTTGCGTTAATAAGAAACCGAGCAATACAGCGCCCAGGGTCGTCATAACTAAATACTTACTCGGGCGGGATTGTAAGAAGGGAATTTTTTGCGTACGAATAATGTAAATAACAAAAGTCTGAGTAGCGAGTGATTCGATGAACCAACCGGCCTGGAAAGTGGCGACGTTAAAATGAAAAACCGCGAAAAGGAGATAGAAGGTTAGAAGATCAAAGATGGAACTAATGGGTCCAAAAATCACCATGTACTTTTTAATAAAATTAATATTCCAGTGTTTTGGTTTTTTTAAATATTCCACATCAACATTATCCGAGGGAATTGATAATTGAGAAGTGTCGTAAATAAAGTTATTAAGTAGAATTTGGCTGGCTGTCATCGGGAAGAAGGGTAAGAATAAGCTCGCGCCAATTAAAGAAAACATATTACCGAAATTTGAGCTCAGACCCATGAGTAAATATTTCATGGTGTTGCCAAAAGTTTTTCGACCCTCGATTACACCTTCCATTAATTCTTTTAAGCCTTTGCTGAGTAAAATAATATCGGCGGTCTCTTTGGCGACATCAACAGCATTATCAACTGAAATACCAACATCAGCCGCCTTTAAAGAAGGGGCATCATTAATACCGTCGCCTAGATAACCAACGATAAGACCGTTGCGCTTCAATTCCGTAATGATTTTTTCTTTTTGACTCGGCGACAAGCGAGCGCAAATAGTCGCGTTGTTTATTTTTTTAAATATTTCTTCATCGCTTAAGCTATTAAGATCAAGTTCTTCGCCCGTGACTATTCCTTTTATTTCTAAATTTAAATCTTGGCAGATTTTTTTAGTGACGAGGGGACTATCGCCAGTTAAAATCTTTATATCCACCCCATGTTCTTTCATAAATACTAGGGTTTCTTTCACATCAGTTTTGGGCGGATCATAAAAAGCCATAAAGCCGCGTAAGGTCAGGCCGGTTTCCTCGCTCATGGCATAGCGCTCCTTTTTTTCGACAATTTCTTTTTCGGTAATTGCTAAAATTCGTAAACCCTCACCGCTCAATTCATCATATAGCTTTTTCACCTGATTAATAATTTCCGGGCTAATTGGTTTTTTTATTTCGTTTTCTAAGTAGAAGGAGCTAATTTTGAAAATTTCTTCAGGCGCACCTTTGGTAACCATTGTTAAGCGACCGTCTTTTTCGTAAATAATTGAAGATCTTTTGCGATTAAAATCATAAGGCAGCTCTTCGATTTTAGTGTAGCCAGTAACATTAACCACTTCGTGTTTTAAAATTGCCGCATCAAGAATGCTTTTAATTCCGGTTTCAAAATAACCGTTTAAATATGCGGCCGCCAATACCGCCGGCGAATCATTTCCGAAAATATCAATATGTTTAATAACCGTAATTTGATCTTGAGTTAAGGTTCCGGTTTTATCCGTACATAAAATATCCATCGAACCAAAAGTCGGGATAGAATTAAGACGCTTTACGAGTACGCCATTTTTTGACATTCGGATTGCCCCTTTAGCCATATTAACGCTCATAATCATGGGCAAAAGTTCTGGGGTAACACCAACCGCGACGGCGAGGGCAAACAAGAAAGAGTCAAAGAGGCCTTTATTGAGAATAGCGTTGATTAAAAAGATAATACTAACAATGAGTGCGATAACCCGAATAATTAAAAAACCAAAACTTTTTATTCCTTTTTCAAAAGCATTTTCGGTTTCCGGTCGAGCAATCCTTTGAGCAATGCGACCAAATTCGGTTTCTAAGCCAATGGTTGTAACTAAAAATTGACCGAATCCGGAGACAACGTTAGTCCCGGAAAAAATTGTATTACTTTGTTCCGCATCTTTTTCTACCGGTAAACTCTCGCCCGTTAAGCTTGATTCATTCAAAAATAAGTCATTCGCTTTAATAATTTTTCCATCAGCGGGAACAATATCACCGGCCGTTAAAAAAACGATATCTCCGGGAACAATATACTTAGTATCAAGTTCCTGGTTTTTGCCATCGCGCAAAAGTTGTGCACGAATTGCGATTCGCCGCGCAATTTTATCAGCCGCTTTATCAGACTTATGCTCTTGATAGAAATTTAAAATGACGCTCAAAAGGATCATGGTTAAAATAATAACCGTACTTCTAATTTCACCAGTTAAGCCAGAAATTAAAGCCGCCCCCATTAATATAAGAATCAGGGGATTCTTGAAATAGCTGATAAATTTAATGAAGGGGTGGCGCTTTTTGGTAGCCGCAATTTGGTTGTAGCCAAAAGTACGAGAGCGTTTAATAGCCTCTTCCGTAGTTAAGCCAGCGGAGCTAGAGTTAACTAATTTGTAAAGCGCAGTTAAATCGGATTTTTTTAATTGTTCGAGCTTAATTTGGCTATCAGACATAATATTTTCACTAAGGTTTATTTGTTTATTATAACATTTTTTTAATAGTTTAAACCACTAGGGCCTGAAAGTGTTTGGCTTTTTCGGTGGCTTTTTCTAGAGGGAGGACAAGTTTAAGAAAGAGAGGGTTTTTGCCCTGGTTTTGATTTCCAAGTGAGGCGTGGCGCGCCCTTTGACATAGATTTTCTAAGTCTTTAATAATTAAGGGGGCAGCGCTCTGAGCAAATAGTAAATGAACATCTGGCGATGGTGCTCCAGGGTTTATTTTTACTCGCTTTTTCTTAGCTGCTAAGAGAAGGTAATTATTCGCGCGTGTGATTAGGCCGACCCTTAAGTCATCTAGATAGTCATGACTGTCATCGGCTAATTGTTTGGCACTGAGTGCGTATTTGAAAAAATTTAAAAGCGCTTGGAATCTTACCGAGCTCGTTTTCTCGCCGAGAGCACTTATTAAAGCCAGTGGGCCAAGCGCTAGGGCGAGGGATTTGTTAGCTAAATTAGTAATACTTTTTTGGGCTGCTAAGCTTTTGGGAATAATAATTAGGTCATTTTTTATTTTTAATTTTAGCGCTTGCACTTCTTGACGGTTAGAATTTTCTAGTTTTTTTAAAATGTTGTTGAAAAAGGCATAATAATCATTAGTTAAATTTAGACGGTAGTAAATTTCTAAGAAACGTCGTAAATAGTTGTTGGCATCTGGTAATTTTTCTGGCTCACCGGCGCCGTCTAAAAAATCATCGTAAATATTAAGAGCGCGCCAGAGAAAAACTTGGGCGCGACTTAAGAGAGGAATTATTTTTTTTATTTTAACTTGCTCGGACGAGCTTAATAGTTTACTGGACCATAGCGGCCAGTAATAAGTTTCGTTTATTTTTGACATTTTATTTAGGGAGATTAATTGTAAAAACTGCGCCTTGTTTCGGATTGCTCATTACTTTAATTTTTCCGTGGAAATCTTTTTCAATTATATTTTTAGTCGATGAAAGACCAAGACCAAGCCCGCGATCGCCAATTTTTTTCGTACTAAAAAAGGGATCAAATATTTTAGTTAAATTTTCTGGCGCGATTCCTAAACCACTATCAGAAACAATAATTTCTATTTCTGGTCCCTGGTCTTTTAATGTTAGATTTACTTCTTTTTTCTCTGCTTCTTCACAGGCCTCGATCGCGTTCGCTAAAAGGTTACTAATAATTTGGCCAAATTTGATAGCATCACCTTTAAGTTCCATGTTAGGCACTTCGTGAAATATTAGGTCTACTCCAGCGCGTTTTGCTTTGTAAGATAAAATTTGCTTTATTTGTTCGATTTCTTGGTTAAGAGAAAAAGTCTTAATTACACTCTCTCGAGAAAGTTGTTTCTTAATACTGGTAATTAAGCCTTCCATTTTATTAGTAGCGATAAGAGCCTGACTTAAATATGATTTGGCGCTCAAGATTTTAGTGTCGGTTTCGCAGCGGATTTGTTCTAGATTTAAA
>SESG01013127.1_pt1 | contig 14582 bp, 15 predicted proteins | sample 3171421 | NCBI WGS metagenome assembly SESG01 (sample SAMN10866946, study PRJNA518727) | freshwater metagenome | biome: subpolar coniferous forest; feature: holomictic lake; material: water; isolation source: holomictic Lake 227, 6 m and 8 m depth | place: Canada: near Kenora, Ontario | collected... | reverse complement strand
AAATAACGTTTAGGCAAAAAACCCAGAATCCACGCGCGCTCACAATTTGCGTGAACGCGCACAAAACCATACCAGTTACAGCGCTGATTGGTGTTGGCTTCGCAGACCGTGCAGTTGTAGAAACCCTTCGGCATCTCATCGTAGGTCTGCAGTTTGGTTTTGATATCTATCGTGCCGAGTACCGGGTGACGCAGATCCCAGTGATAGATATCTTCGCCAGTGGAGCGCTGCCAGCTGGTGTTCCAGAAATCGTGAATGATTTCTTCGCCCAACAAACCCGTGAACACGCCGTAACCGGACTTAATAGAGTTGTTGAGATGCTCTTTACCGTGCCACTTGATGATCTGCTCCCGCATAAACGCTTCGCGGTCTAAAGCCCGCTGAAGCTGGTCGAACGTAACAGCTACTTCGATGATGTGCTGCTCGGGTCGCCACAAATCGCCGCCTGTAGAAAACACCACGTGCGCGTCCTTTCGCTAGAGGTGCGAGCAGTCTACGACCCCCCTGAAAAGAGGTCAAGACGTTACTACAGCTTTTTCAAGATCGCTGCCACAAGCGGATGCCGGACTACGTCGCCGTGATTAAACTGCAGCGTGCCAATGCCGTTTGTGCCCTTAAGCTTTTCAACTACTTCGCCAAGGGGCGGCGGCGAGAATGGCAAGTCACTCTGATGCAAGTCACCGGTGACAATGACTTTGGTATTGCGCCCAAAGCGAGACAAGAAAAGTTTAAGTTGCGTGTACGTGGCGTTCTGGGCTTCGTCAAGAATACACACGGCGTCATTGAACGTACGCCCGCGCATGTAGCACAGCGGCGCCAGTGACACCGTTTTGTTAATTACTTCGCGCTTGGAGCTGAACTTGCCCAAGAGCATGTCCATTGTGTCAAACAATGGCTGCATGTAAGGATTCACTTTATCGCCGAACGTACCGGGTAAGAAACCCAGCTTCTCGCCAGCGTCCACAATAGGCCGGGTGAGAATGATATTTGAATGCGTCTGCGCCAGAATAGCGTTGATAGCATACGCCATGGCTAAGAACGTCTTGCCAGACCCAGCGGAGCCCAGTAAAAAACTCACGTCATGATCGCGAAGAAGTTCCCACGCTCTCTTCTGGCCAGACGTGCGCCACTCAATCTCTACGGGCTGGTAAACAACTACTTTTTCTTGCTTCTGCTTTTCTTGACGTTTCTTGGCTCGTTGCGCGACCTTCGGAGTCTGCGGTTTTTTGCCCATATGGTTAACACGCCTTCCGTGGCTGTGACTAAAACGGGATTATGTTATTTCAAATGCAGTTACATGGCTCCTGCGGGCTGCTCAGCCTGATTCGGGTAGTGCAGCGGGTTACGCACGCTAGGAATGTAAGACTTAGCCGTATCGACACCGGACTGGATGGCGTTACCAGCTGCCGTGGCTGCTTGGCCCGGCAGTGCGACAATGTTCTTGGCGCCTTGAATTCCGCCCTGAATAAAACCACCTACAGCTGCGCCAGCTTGATTAATCGGCGCCGTGATCTTGTTTAGCGTGCGCATGCCGCCGTAATACATGTTCTTGCCCGATTGCTCGCTACGGTCAGCAAAGTTATTTAAACCCTGCTGCACATAGTTGCCAGCACCGCCGATTGCGTTCCCGACGCTGCGCGCCATGCCGCCCAAGAACGCTTCTTTGTCCATGTCCGCGCTTAGCTGCGCGGCCCACAAGTAAGCCTGCGAAGCTTTCTGTGTTTGATTCTCAGCGTCTGTGGGCTTGGGACTTGGCGTGCTCTTCTGCTCGTCGCTGATCTTCTTCACAGTACCGCGGCTTGAGGGCGTCTCACTCATCGACGTGACACCGCAACCAGCAATAGCTTTCTTCTCTGTTTTCTTCTTCTTGCTGCCCTTGGGGCGGCACGAATCGTTGCTGTAAGGCGCCTTGCCCGGAACTGGCTCGTAGCCTGTCCAGCACCGCCCAGCCGATGTCTTCTCTACCAGCGCGCCAAAGCTCTGCAGACTGTTGCTGCTTTTCTTGACGCTGCGCGTGCTGTTGTTTTCCAGATCGTTACTGAGGTTCCCCTGTAAATATGCGCTGTAGTGGGGATCTTGGCCCCGGCCGTTGAGCATGTTCATAATGCTCTGCGCACCACCCTGCATGTTCTTGCCAAAATAGCCGCCGTGTGCCGCACCTAAACCGGCCAAACCCAAGCCAGCTGCGCCCATGCCCATGCCAGCGGTAGTCTGACCGTTGCCGCCAGCAAACGCGCCCATCAAAGCTAATGGAACACCAGCGCCAATAGCGTAGCGCGCCTCGACGGGCAGGTTGTGCCACATGTCCATCAAGCCGCCGCCTTCACCTTGTTGCTGCTGTGTTGGCATGGGCCGAGCTGCCGGAACTTGACCCCCGCTACGGTACGGATTCGCTGCTGTAAGGCCAGCAGCTGTCAGGCCCGCAACGCCAGCGCCTGTGCCAATGTTGCCCCACGTCCGGCCCGGCGGCTTGTAAAACTCAAAGTTGGTGGGCCGCTTAGACAACGCACGACTATCCGGGCCCGTATACGGGATCAGACCCCGCTCATTGGGATTGCTATTAGTAAGCCGAGGCTTGTATGCCGTGTCGGGCTTTGCCTTGCCGCGAATGTTGTCAACGAAGTTCTTGCCGGCGTCCATGGCCTTGCCAGCGCCATGACGCGTCACGCGCCCCAAGTTATCCAACGCGGTTAAACCCTCGTCAGCAGCAATACCAGCGCCACGGCCAGCCGCGTTTAAACCGCGCTGAAGTAAACCCGGGCCCCGAGCCGCTTGCTGCGCAGCTACGGCCGGAATGCGCGCCAGCGCGCTTCCAATAGCCGCTTGCTTCGCCATCTGTTGCTCAAGTGCTGCAATGAATTCTTGCGGTGTCATGGGAGTCCTTTGTTATTTAAACGTGGCGTGAGTCGTCGTCTGGGTTGCTGTCTTGGTCTATGTCGCTGGAGGTCAGCACGTCTTTATCACTGTGGTGCGTGCCAAGCTCTAATATTTGTGTTTCTTCTAGGCCTTGAAACTTGTGCCACATTCCCGGAGGAATGTGAAACGCCATATCAGGCGTCATGGTCAGCGTGGCGGCTGCGCTCTCATTATCGTCCCACCCATAGCTTAATAAAAGTCTGCCCTTTTCCACATAGAGCACTTTGTCGCGCACCCGGTGATAAGCCCATTCGCTGGTTTTGCCCTTGTTGACTTTAATCTTCTTGCCGCAGTATCGGCCGTTCCAGATGTAGTCTTCGCTGCCCCACGCCTGCTCTGTATAGGGGCGTTGCTCGGCATTCAAGACAAACCGCTTGGGCTCAGCCACAAAGTACTCCTTGTTTAAATTCAATGTGACAAAACATCGGTCATTAACGCTAACTACCGATGTTTTGTCACAGTGTTACGTAACCTCTGCCAGAAATCTTTTAGTTAGCTATTTTGTTACACCGCGCGTTGTATTTTTCAGCGCTTGCTTTGGTTAGTTCTTGCCAGCGGTCGAGTGCGGGGTCGCTATAGGTACAGCGCCCGCCCTCACAACATGTCTCAATAATTGTGTGGCACGCTGAACAAATAAGCTTTCCGCGCAACTCTGTCAGCTCACCCCGACAGCTAGGGCACAAACTCATGTTCACCACTTAAACTCCACGGGCTTACGCGTCTTGTAGTTCACATCCACCGAGAGCGGCGACTGGAACTTAATGTTAGGCAGCGGGAGCTTAGGCGCAACGTTGGCGCCGGCGGCTAATAAACCACCTGCAGCCAGCGTAGGAATGCCCATCGGCGCGTCACCAACCATCTTGACGCCCTTGCCAAGCTCGCCGATACCTTGCCCAACAGCAGAAATACCGCGGCCAGTAAGATGCGTAGCCTTGCCGCCTAGTCGGGATGTGTGGCCAAGCGCGCCAACGATATCACGCAGCATGCCCGACAGCTGCGCTTTGTTCACGGGGCGCACAGCCTGCGTGCCAGCTGACATAGCAGACCGGCCTACGGCACGAGTAGCCTGTCCAGCCGCGTCAACGCCGCCGCCAACGCCACTGATAATACCGCCAGCGCCGCGCACAACGCTCTTCGAGGCGTCGTTGATAGCGCCCATCGCCTTACCCGCAGTGCCAGCAGCGCGTGCCAGCGAGGTGGCTAAACCCGCGCTCTTTTCGTGCCCGCCGATCAGATATCCAAAATCAAATGGCGTCATGGTGGCCACTCCTGCTATTTAAAAGTTCAACATGGGTTTGGGGCGGAAAGTCGTCTGGGGCTTTGGCGGCGCAGGGGCTGGCGGGAGAGGCTGCTGCGGCTCAGAAGAACCGCCCATGTTATTCATGGCCAACCCGCCAAGCGCAGCGGCAGCCGGCGTAAACGCTGCAGCGTTCAGCTTACCAGCATGCGGCGCAAACGTCTTAGCGCCGGCGTTTACAAATGCAGGCGCCTTAGTTAAAAGCTTGCCAGTTTGTTTCATACCAGCGCCAGCCAGCGCTCGACCACCGGCAGCTACAGCTTTCCCGGTCGCACCGGCCGCAAAGCCAAACCCGGGCAGAAAGCTCAGCGCTCCGCCGGCTACAGAGCCCAGTGAATCTAAGTAGCGGCCGTTATACAAGTGGCGCGCTGTGTCGTTGAGCGCAGTTGGCACGCCTGAAATGGGATTCGAATACAGCGCCAGATCTTGTGCCATGCCGCGCTGCATGGGGTCAATCTGGTTCAGCAGCGGTTGATCGCCAAACGCCACCGACTTGGTTTCGCCCAAACTTGGGATCCAGTGACCTTCAGCCCAGCCAGCGCGCTTCTGTTGTAGCTGCCGCCCAACGCGTAGGCCAAATTCGTAGGGTTGCATACGCGGCCTCGTAGCTATCGAGCTTCGTGGGGCTTCAAACACTTCCGTTTAGCCACGGCTTTCCGGTATTCCGCGGCCATTTTTCGCACATCTTTGTTATAGCAATGATAACTCATGCAATGGCCAAACACAATGTGGCACGGACTGCCGCACAGCGTGATTAAGTTATTCGGGTCAAGCTGTTTTGTCTCGTCGAAACTCACAGGAATGACGTGATGGACCTCTAAATTGGCTATTCGGCCGCACGCCATACACGCGGGCTCTTTAAGTAAATGCTTGGCCCTGATAGCGCGCCATTGGCTGGCCCGTTGGCGCAAATCCAAGATGTAACGGGGCCGCAGCCAGAAAGGCAGCCACAAATACAGATATGAAAACAGCGCATTCATGCTGGATCCACTTTCTTGGCGCCCGCTTTGTGCTTGGGACTATATGGGCAGTTCTTACATTTGTTCCCACAGCATTTGCCGTAGGTTAAAAGCAGTTCCCGCGACAACGGCTTGTACTTGCTCACTGCACCGCGGCGGCGTGCGTAAAATGCCGCTCGTACTGGACGTAAATCTCAGCGTAGGCTACTCCCCACGCAGGGTCATGGGCTAGCTTATTGAACGCGGCGTCGTCTTTGGCCTCGTCCAGCATGTGGTTCCACGCCCGAGCATGCGCCCACTCATGGACTAACACGTCCATGGCCCGGCCCTCGTCCAAATTTCGGTCAATCTGGATGTGGAACTTCTTGCCGTGTTTCCAGCAGCGGCCCTCTAGCTTGGAGAGCTTCACACGGCGAACGCTCACAGGAAATGCCACTGGGCAGTCCTTTTTGAGCATTCTCAGGAGGGCCTGATAATATTTAAATCGAGCGGCCATGCTCTGTGTCTCCCGGTGGCGTCCGTGCCATGAAGCCTGATTATACAGGCCCGGGAGAGATTTGCTGGTAGAGATTATTTAGCGCTGTCCCAGCTTGGCTTTCCTAGAAGCGCGTCCGTGCCAGCGTATCCAACAGCGCCGCCGCCAAGCGTACCACCGACTCTGGGCAGGATCTTTTGTTTCAACGCTTCAGCTAACAATACGTCGGGCTTGATACCCCGTGGATACGGCAGCCGCGAGCCCATGTTAGCTGCGCGCTGCCCAGCAGCAGACAGGCTGCCCCTAGGAATCTTTAAACGCCCACGTGTTAATAGCGCGGCCAGAAGTGCGCCAGATGTCAGGCCCAAGCCCATGCCTGTGCCCTTTGCAGCGCCACGGCCAATACTCTCAGCGCGAATCTGGGCGTCTTGCAACCCCGAAGTTTGGCCCGTAGGTGCTGTAAGCGCACCCAAGCCAGCACCAAGCATGCCCGGTAGCATTACAAACGCTTGCTTGCCAACATGTTTGCCAAACTCATAGGGCGTTGTCATAGCTTTATGCCTGTATTACTTAGCGCCTAACAAAGCGCCAAACGCATACGCAGCCGACGTCTTAGCAATCATAGGCTCCTGAATAGGGGACCGCTGCATAGGCATAGGACTAGCGGGTCGGGGGCTAGGCGCGCCCGGGATCCGCAGGCCGCCGCCGCCGGGCATCTTAGGCGCCGGCATAGCGTCAGCTGCAGCATTAAACCTATTCATTTGACTCATCATCTGGCCAGACTGCGGTACTTCGCCACCAGCAGAACTGCGCATGCTATTTAAACGCTGGCGTACAACGTCAGATTGGTCGCGCGGGTGCATGCTCTGCGCGTCTGGCTTGTAACCCGGAGCGTTGCGCGTGGTGTTGCTCTGGTTCAGCAAACCGTTGCCCTTATCCATCATGGCTTTTTCTTCAGCGGCCGAGAATGTACCGCGACCAAACGCTGCATCACGCCGGCGCTGATTCACTTGGGCAAAGATAGCCTTGGCCTGATCAGACGGGTGCATCTCTTGCTGCGGCGCAGACTGCATTGCTGCCGGAGTTGCATTCACTGGCTTAGCTGGTCGCGTCTGGGCGACTGGTTTCTTTGTCGCAGCAGGACCTAAGTTTATGTCCATGAATGACGGCTTGGGCCCAGATTGTGTGGCAACAGGCGGACGAGCAGCAACAGGCTCAGCCGCCGCACCAAAACCAGTGTTGTACGACACAGCCGGAACGCCTGATGGCGGCTTCCACCCACCGCCGCCACCTTTGGCCAACACAGACTGCAGCGCGTTATTCGCCATGCCGCCCGATGTCTGCGGCTTGGGCCCAGATTGTGTGGCAACAGGCGGCTTGGCAGCTACAGCCTGCGGCGCTGAGCCAATGCCGCTGTTATATGACACGGCTGGCACACTACCCGGCGGGGACCACGAAGTCTTCTGCATCTGCATCTGCGAACGGGCCAGTAACCATTTGATGATCGGGCTCATAGTGCAACTCCGGTTATTCTTTGTCTGACTTTTCGGGTGGTTGATCCGCTGCTGGGGTTTGAGCTACTAATTTAACATTGCTCGGGCGTAATTTCAATTTCTTTAGGCGCGCTTTGAGTCTATCGCTCTGTAATGGCATGGGTGTAAACACAGAGGCTAGTTTTTCTGGCGCGTGGTTTTTACTGCCCTCTTCGCGCAGAATACGCCTGAATTCCTCGTTGGCTTGCTCTTTCTCGGCGGCTAAGTGAGCTAATACTTCGTCGCCAGTACGCTCCCGTTTGTAGCCCATGAGCTTGCCCACCATGCTGGGGTCTTCCGAGCTACTTAGATATCTTTGTACCGCCACGTTCTTGAGTTCCTCTGGCAGGCCTACGTGCGAGTCAAAGCGTAACCCTCTACCACGAGCTTGCTGGCTGCGAGTTTCGTTCCAATGAGGATCCAAGAGCTGGATGAGGCTCGTGCCCTTGGTGGATAACCCTTCGGCGCCAGCCGGGCCAATGAGTAACGCCCTGAGCTTGCCGGCGTTGTAGGCGTCTACTGCAGCTTGGCGGGCCTTGGGAGATACACCACCGTGGAAGAATCCGTGGGGAATCTTGGCTTTGTCGAGCGCACTGGCATATGGGGCCAAACCAGACTCTACGAAGTTTGAGTAAATAATGGCCTTCTTGCGCGGGTCACTCTTGAGCGTAGTCTGTAAGTTCTTAAAAGCTTCTTGAAGCTTGGCGCTCTGCCCGAAAGCTTTGCCCGGGTCTTTGTCTACCCTGAATGGCTGCGTCGACAGACTTACTTGGCGCATTCCCGACATGAAACTGTTGAGTTTTGACAGTTCCTCGCGCGAAAGGGGAAACTCATTGTCAAGCTTCCACAAGAACCCGGGCGGAATCTGTGTGCGTATAGCCTTCTGAATCTTCTGCTGCTCGGCTGACAATGGGACATGCATTGTCTGCTCGTTAACATTCACGCCTTCGGGAGTTTTGCTGGGCTGGTAGTCTATGTGGTGCGCTAAAAGCTTACGTAATCCAGCTTCGTTATTGACTACAGTCTTATGCCCCGGTTGCGCCCCCCGTAGCCAACCCATTAAGCCCGGCCGGACGGTCTTCTGGCCCACGTACTGCTTGTCAAACTCTTCAGGCGTAATTGTTTTGTTATGAATAAGCGACAGCAAGTTAGCAATGTCGCTAGGCTCATTGGTGATAGGCGAGCCAGTAAGAAGTAACAAGCGCTTGGCATTGGCTGCAGCTTGCGCAGCAGCCTGAGAGCTAGCAGCATTGGGATTACGTAGCCTATGCGCTTCGTCCATGATGAGCGTGTCGGGCTGCTCTTTGAACTGCTTGCCCAACCCAAGCCCCGTGTAAGACATAACCTCGGGGTCGCTCGTGGTGAACTTCTGGATTTCTTTCTGGAAGTTGCCCTTGAGACTAGCGGGGGCCACGATGCCATAGTTCCCGCCGAACTTCTTCTTGGCAGCTTCAGCGGCAGCTAATGCAGAAAGAGATTTGCCACTTCCTAAGCCGTGATAGACCAGCATCCGGGGCTCGTCGCCTGTCACCTCGTCGGCTACGCGTTGCTGATGGGGCTGAAGCTGCACTTCTGGCAATAAGTCAGCCTGTTTTGCCCACGCCCTGCCCGCGGCGCTGGCAATGATATCTGTATGGGCGTCAGGCATGGCTGCTTTTCCACACTACACTCGGGCGGCACGCTACACCGGCGCAGTGTAGTGTGCAAAACCAGTTTACTGTACAGCGTTGAGAATAGGCGTTTGGCCCTCTGTAGCCCGCGCCCGTCTCGCCCGCTCATACTGCTCGATCTGTGATTCTACCCAATCAGCGTACAAACTAACACGGGTATGCGCTGACTCGTCTGTGTACGTTCCGTTGGGCTTGCCGTCAGCGGCCATAAGAAACGAGTGTATTCCAGCCAGCTTATTACCAATAAATAAGCCGCCGCCAGAGTCGCCCGGGGTAATCAGGAACTCCAGCGCTGTTCTGTTATCTTTACTTGGGTCGCACACTAACACAGAGCGCTCTAGGCTCGAAATCTTATTACTTCCAGCCCGGCGCACACCGTCTTGTTCTTTCATTCCTGTGTGAAACGTGCCGTGGAAGCCAAAGCCAGCGAGCGTGACAGCTTTGCCCAACTCGTCTGTGTCTGTGTTTAACTCCGGGTAGAATTCCAGCCCGAAGTCTTTTTCAGAGTAACCCAGCGCAAGGTCGTAGAAGCCGTTCTTACCGTCGTCAAACTGGGGGTGAGAAACAATGTAGCTCAGGGGGTATTCGCTAGCGTTCTCAGTATCCCCAAGAATCGTCGGGTCAGCCACGCCGTTTACTACGTGCGCCGCGGTGATCACCCAGTGGGGCTTGATCAGAACCGCAGAGGCGTACCATGTGACCACGCGCATGGGGTCAACTGGCTTGGGCTCACGGGCCCGGATTCTTTTCACAAACGGGAACTTCTTGCCAAACTCGACGTATTTGCTATCGGGAGTGTCCGGGTCTGTCGTGCCGGCTGTAAGGGGCCCAGCTGCGCTCACTAAGCAAAAGAAGATTAAAAGCAGACGCCGGAGAGGAATAATTGCAGCATCCATGCCAGCACCCCCGTTAAAAAGTCACGCATACGTTAGCTCCATACGTATAAGTCTAGACTTTGGGGTGCCGATATTGATAACTTTACGCTGGTACGGGGCTTAGCTCGTCTTCGGGCTTCTTGCGCCGTGACCTGCCCCACGCATGCGCGGCAGCAAGCGCAGCCAAGCCACCAGCGCCTACAGCAGCAATTGGCGCGTACTTACCCATGCCCTTGAAGCTCGGCATGGTATTAGGCGTAGGCACTGGCACAGGCGGCGAGATCGGCTTCACAGCGCTACTTAATGCGTTCTGCGCGGCACCAGTAGCGCCATAGCCAGCAGCGCCCATCAAGCCCATCGCGCCAACACCCAAGAGTGCACGCCTGCCACCACCAGCCCTAAGCTGCTTGAGCAAGAGCTGCTTATTGGTCGCAATCAGGGGCTCAAAGCCCTCAGTGATCGCGACTCTATTAGGTAATGTGATAGCTGCGGGAAACTTGTTCTTGATACTTCCAGCGGCTTCGTACACTTTGGCCGGGAACGACCCGCACATATGGCCGTCGCACGAGTTTATCGCTTTATTAAATCCCGGAATGTACTTAGCTAGGTTTGATAAGCCTGTGATTTCGCCAATAGCGCCAACAGCAGCGTTGCCCGAAGCGTATGGTTTGAGCCCCTCTTGCTTGATGAGCTTCTCTAGCATCGCTGGGTCTACACCTTTTTTGGGGCGCATCCAGAGCGTGCCTTTACGGCCTGAATACCAGCCGCCCGGATTAATAGACGAGCCTTCGTTAACAGTGTGCCGATACAAGTTGTCGCCGTAATGCCCATACATTGCGCCCGGTCGTCGAATTGCGTCCGCCGCGTCATAGGCTTTGTACGCGTGGTTGTCGCGATACCAATTGCGCAGCGCCGACAACCCGTAGCCTTCGTCAACGTCGGCTTTGTATTTCTGCCATTGTTCAGACCCAAACGCCTGTGGAATATACGACAGCATATTCAGGGGCGTCATTCTGTTAATCGCTGTATCGTGCATGCCGCCGTGCAATACCGTGGGTACAAACGTCTCGAACTGCTTGGGTTTAAATAACTTTGACTTAGCCTGCACTGGCCCCGGAACGCCAACGTCGTCTACTTTGGCGCGCAGGCTCTCTGAGATGCCCTTCATCTTGTCGCTGGCTGAGCCCTTAGCGCCGAATCTATTAGCGAGGTCATTGAGCTTTTGCTTTTTAAGCTCATTGGCAGCTTGTTGTGCTGCGGGAGCTTGAGCCATGTCGCCGCGGATGCCAGCTAAGAAGTCGTCTGCTTTGCCCGCGGGGGTCTTAGGGTCAAAGAACGTCTTGAGTTCAGGCTTGGCTAAGAACTTCTTGAAGTCTTTGACAGACTTGCCCTTGAGATCCTGTAACTTAGCCATCTCTTGCGCGCTAGGCCGGGCACCCTTGGGCGGCTTGGCATTACTCGTGCTCTTGTCATACGTTTCCCATGCTTTAGCTCGGGTTTTGATATCAGCCAGCTGCTTAGATTGCGCCCGCAGCTTCTCTTTCATGTTGCCATACGTATCAGTGCCGCCGGTACCGTAATGCGCGGCGTCATCTTCGGCTTTTACAGCATCAAGAAACTTGCCCTTGTTCTTAGCTAACGCTGGCGCGTGTAACTCACCTGCTTCGTTCTTGAGGAACGTTAAGTCAGGCGGCATCTCGCCCTTGGGTGTCTTGGACGTTGTGCTCTTAGCTTTGACATTAGGCCCGGCAATCTGGCCATGCGCGCCGACACCGCCACTTGCGGCATGAGAGCCCTGCACCAAGACACTAGAGAACGGATCGCCACCCTGTAGCCCAGACAAGCCAAAGTCACCCGGCTTGACTTTCTTCAAGACTTTATTGAGATCTACGTTGCCATGAATATCAGTCGCGTCTTCAGCAGCTTCCAGTAGTTTCTTATATGTCGGGTAGTCGTGCCGGGCGTAGTCCCAGAGGCTCTTGGCTGGCAGCGCAGCTCCGGCTACAGCGCCAGCCGGGCGAAGATCAATAGAACGCTGCTGGTCTTGTTTGTCTGCCGGCATGGCGCGCACTCCGAGTGAGAAATAACAGCGGGTTATTTTAACCTAAAAGCGCTGATAGCTAAAGAAAAGCGCAGAGGCCCCCGAAGGGGCGTGCGCTTAACTTCGTGTACCGGCCTAGTAAAACTAGGTGGTAGCCGGCGTCACAGCCTGCGCGTTCACCACCGGACTCACGGGCTGCCAGCCAGCCAGCCGGGGATCACGCTGCTGATTCTCGGCAGCCTGCAGGCCCTCGGCGATCACCTCGCGCGACACGCCGCTCTTGAAGAGCGTGTATGCCACGGGGGCCACGCAGTTGGCCGTCACGGCGGCGAACAGGATGCCCGTGACCTTGGCCACAGTGCCAGCGCCGACGAGGCCAGTGGCAATGCCGGCCATGCCCAGACCGACAGCAGTGCCGGTCGTGACAGCCACGCCGAACGCCGCCGCCGCCACGAGCAGATTGATCACAGCGCCGTTCACGCTGATCCAATCAATGCTCATGGAACCGACGAGTTCGCTGACGTACTCGAACGCCTCGCGGCACTTGCCAGTAGCGTAGGTGATCTGCTCACCCAGCCACTTGACGACAGCGCTGGCGTAACCCAGCACCGTCTCGTACACGTTGCCCAAGAACACCCAGACCTGCCCAGCCACGTGGGCCAGACCGTCCATGATGTTCTTGAACGTGGTGGTGGTGGCCGTGGCAGCGCCGCCCACGAGCGCAGCGGTGCCGTTGTAGGCCTTCACAAACGGATCGTTCATGTAGACCGCCTCAGCCACGATCTGCTCGATCTGCGCCTTGTTGAGGGGCTTCGAACGCCGACGGGTAGCCGTACCAGAAACAGTGCTGGTCTTCACGCGGGTCTTGGTCTTGGTAGCCATAACTCATCATCTCCTTGAACATGGAAAGGAACAAAGGCACGAATAACACATTCACGCCAATAACTATCGTCATCACTACATATACCCTGTTTTCAGCTTTTATTTAGCTATCAGCTGTTTCGGGTCTTCAGAACCATCGTTTCACGGGCTGGCCATAACAGCATTTGCTGCATGGTGTCGCCTGTGGTCACATCATCGCCCTTGAGCACGTTCAGGGCAGCGACTACGTTCTGGGGCGTATCTGCTAGGACGCGCTCTTGCAAGGCGTCATGGCGGGTGTACGTGTCCCAGACATAATCTTCGCCGTTCTCAGGGTTGTGCTTCCTGAGCTTGGGCGTGACGTAGTGGTTAGTCTGTACGAGGCTGGCTAGTTTCCTTTTGCGCAGCGTTCGTACATGTGTCTCGTCGCCAGTATGAGACACGATGCTGTGCTCACTGGCTTCGCGACCCACTACATGGGCAAAGAACGGCACCATCACTGGCTGGGCGCGTAACCCTAAGACAGTGTGGTTATAGTCGCTCATTCTGTCGCACACGGCCCGCACTCTTTGCAGTACAGGCCAGCGAAACAGATCGACTGGGTTTAAACAGTCGAGCCAACCAGCTTTCTTCACAATAGGCGCTTGGTTGACAGTCACCGCCCACTGAGAACAGATCGCTGAGACTACACCAACCATGCCAGTTACACCCACAGAAGTATACGAGTTACTTCCTTTGTGGAACTTAATAAGCCGGGTGTGTTTCCCAGTAGACCGGGGATTTACCCAGTCCATGTTTCTGACGAGTACGGGCGTTGAATTAATATCAAAGCTCGCGCTCGAACACCCGCACCCGTACATCTCACTCAGACTTGTCAGGTCGTAGATGAGATTGCCAAGCATGAGATCCCCCAAGGGAACTTTGGCATACTTGGCTATGCCCTGTATCTCAGCCGTGTACTCTTCGCCGTACAACATGCCTGAGACAGTATGGGCAAGCCAGCCAGCGCTAGAGCCAAGTGTTTTCACAAGGCTCCTGATAGGCGGATACAAGTGCCCCAGTAGTTCTTCATCGATGGCTTGGTGCACATCGCTGAGAATACTGTGGATGTTATCCCCTTCAGCTTTACAGAACGTGCGCCAGCGTTCTTCTGGCGGTTCTGTAAGGTCGATGTCGTAGCTAGGTGCGCTGTACACCTTCAGGCTGTTCATTCCTGTACTCCTTCCAGCTTGTTTAGCCTTTCGTGTATAAGGCTGGTGTTTTGCGTGTGAGTTTCAAGAACGCCCAACACTTTGTTAAGCACCGCGGTTTGTCTGGCTGCAACAGTTTCAACGGTTTCAATCCGCTCAAACGCGGCTTTCAACGTGTTTGCCAGAAACGCTGTCAACTGCTGCAGCTCGGCGATCTTCCCGTCGGTTGTCGTCGGGCTATCTTCTGGAAACATAGCCGGAAAGTCTGGACCGATTTCGTAACTCATCTTGAACCTCCGCAAAGAAAAGAATCCCGGGCCCCAATACACCACATATTGGGTATCAGGTAATATGCCCGGAACTGGCGGAGTATTTAGATAGCTAAACCAGCTAGACGCGTACAGGCGCCGGAGACGCCCCCGTAAGGTGCGGCAGCAGACCAATCGCGCCGCCTACACCAAGATTCATAACGCCGTTTGCGACACCAATACCTTTTTCAAGAGTTTCAGTGGGCGCTTCGCCGTGGGTATTAAAATACGAGGCCGAATCGCGCTGTACTTTACGCGCAGCATTAATATCAGTCCGCGCGGTTTGTTGTTTAGCCGGGTTGTTTACTGCTTGTCTGACGCGCCTTGCGTTGAGTGGCGTATTAAACGCTTTGTTCGACAAACGCATTTGTTCCGCTGAGATCTGCGCTGCCTGCGGTAAGCGTTTTACTAGGCGATATGACCGCGCAGGATTAAAGAAAAGCAGGCTTTCTTTTGCG
>SESG01010433.1_pt1 | contig 14593 bp, 9 predicted proteins | sample 3171421 | NCBI WGS metagenome assembly SESG01 (sample SAMN10866946, study PRJNA518727) | freshwater metagenome | biome: subpolar coniferous forest; feature: holomictic lake; material: water; isolation source: holomictic Lake 227, 6 m and 8 m depth | place: Canada: near Kenora, Ontario | collected... | reverse complement strand
CTCGGTGTCGTTCACCGCTCTCGCTGGCTCATCAACGCTGAAGTCAGCCCTGATTGCCTTTTTCACCTCGGTCTCCGTCATCCCGAATCGGGCGGAGCGATAGCCGTCGATGGTTGCCGGTTCGGCCGCCTGCGCCGGATCGCCGCCGGCTGACGAGGCCGGCTTTCCGGTTTCAGCAAAGGCAATCGATACCCCGAGGACCGCCACCGCTGAGAGGGCGATCACCACAGACATTTTTTTCATCATGGACTCCTGAAAGAGAGCGAAGGCAAGGGACAGGCCCAGCGGAATAGCCCGTGCTGGTCAATCCACTGGGCGTAGCGGACGTAATCGGGGTCGCGGGAGAGGTGCCATTCCTCGGTCTTGGCTCGAAGTAGGTAGATGCCGTTCAGTCCAAGCAGGAGTAGGCAGTGCCTCAGAGCCTCGTCTGGGGTGCCCTGGCTAAGAAATGGGACCGAGATCAACCACCACGTCAGGTTCTTGGCGATGTAGGCGGGATGCTTGGTCCAGCGGTAGGGGCCGTTGGTGATGATGCCGCGATGGGTTAGGTTGGAAAACCGAGCGCCGAAGATCACCGTCGCCCAGACATAGATGGCCACCAGCGCCAGGATCGCACCGCCCCAGAGGCAGTAGACGACCGGAAAATCCCACAGCCATTTGCCCCAGGTGTTACCGGCGTCATAGGCAAGATACTGGTGCCCAAACAGCGACCAGAAGGGCTCGTAGCAAACCAGTGCGGCCGCCCAGCCAAGCAGAGTTGGTTCGGATGAGCGGATATGGGTGTCGGTCAGGCGGAGGGTCATCAGGTAGCCCATCGACACCAGGGCGACATCGATGAAGTAGAGGAAGTCGTAGAGAAAATCGAACCACGCCTTGAAACCGGTCAGGCTGGCAAGATCGAAGGCAACGTATTTGCCGAGGCCGCCGCACATGGAGGTGAACATCAGCGGCAAGAAAAAGCCCTTGATCAGCCAGCCGAGCAGATGCTGCCCGAGTATCCGGGCATCGACCGCCTGCCATTGCAGCAGCACCGCCATGCGGATGTGCCAGAGACCGTCGTGCGGCGCCGGCATGTGGCGGTCGATCAGATAGATGTAGGGCAGCCCCAGGAGTAACAGCGGTGGCACCACGGCCCACAGCATCTGGTAATAGCGATGGTAGAAGCTGCCGTGATACTCGGGAAACAGCCAGTAGAGCGTAGCCACGAAGCCCAGGCTGCCGAGGAGCCCGGCGTATTTGACCAGGGAGCGGCTTACGGACGGATCGCGGTGACGGAAATCGATGCCCGTCGATGGTCGCTGATGAACCCGCTGCCAGCCGAGGTCGATTAGAAAGATCGCACCAGCCGTCACCGCCATCACGAAGAGCGCAGCACTCACGACATCGTCGCCAAAGGGCCGCGAGGATCGCAGAACACAGAGTGCGAGCAGAAGCGCCACCAGCCCCATGGCAGCCGTAGCGCCATGGGTTGCAGAAGGCGGGCATTGCTGCACGGAGGAAGCCATGTTGACTGGCGCGTCCCTGCCCGATTGATCCACGATCACCCTGTGTGTCCGATCAGTTCCTCGCCTTCCTAGAACCTTGCTCCGCCCGCTCTGAAATCACGATCGTCGAGGATTGACCGCCCACCGTGACGACGACCTGAATCGGAAGGCCTCCGTCTGGCACCGCCGAGGCAACAAAGGTCCGAGTGCCGGCATCGAAGTGAATCCACGCCGGCAACGGCGAGCCGCTTTGAGTAGTGACGAGAATCGGACCGTTATTATTGTTCCCCGAACCCTGAATCTGGGCAGGCAGTTGGAAAGAGAACCCGCTTCCAGAGCTTACCGTTTCTCTTGGAACAGAAACTGCGACGACGCCTGAGTTATTGGCTGACGACTGACGTACCAGCGAGATTGTAATGCCTCCCCCGGCACCCGTGGTGCCCGCGTTCTCAGCGTTTGCGGAGCCTCTACCGGTGGAAGCACCATTTGCAGGGTTCACCCCTGACGTTGTCGTTCCTTCCGATCCGGTCGCGGCTGAATTACCAGAACTACTGTTTGTGCCACTCGACGAGGTTGAGCCACTGCTCGATGAAGGCGTGCCACTTGAAGTCCCAAACTGCTCGCCACCAGACGAACTCGCGCTAAACGGGGTGCCTCCCGACGACGTTGTACCGCTGCTCGATGAAGGTGTCCCGCCCGAGGACCCAAACTGCTCGCCACCAGATGAACTGGGGTTAAATTGGGCACCCCCGGAGGAACCAGTGCTGGATGAGAAAAGCCCTCCCGAAGAACTGGACGGCGCACCGCTTGAGGACGACAAACCGCCAGACGGGCTGAAGCCACCCGAAGAGCTAAGGCCGCCTGATGAACTGAAACCACTTGAAGAGCCGAAACTACCGCTCGAACTTGAACCACTCGACGAGCTAAGCCCACCAGAAGAGGATGACGCTGGCGGCAATACCGGCGTTGGCGGAGGGGGCGGAGGTGGAGGGGTAGGCGCCGGTGCCGGTGGTGGCTGTGGCGTACCGCCGGAACTGCTGCTTGAACCACTGCTCGACGAGGACGAGCCCGAACTTGATCCACTACTGGTAGAGCTGCTTCCAGATGATGAAGAGCCTCCGCTGGAAGAACTTGAACTTCCCGAAGAACTGCTGCCGCTGGACGACGAAGAACCGCCGCTGGACGAGCTTGAGCTACCCGAAGAGCTACTGCCAGACGAAGAAGAGCCTCCGCTGGAAGAACTTGAGCTACCTGAAGAGCTACTGCCGGACGACGAAGAACCGCCGCTGGACGAGCTGCCTGTCGGCTGCGCCACACAGGCCCCGGTGACGCCGCAGATATAGGGTGTGCCGCCGTTGGTGCCAGCCAGGATGTTCCAGACCTCGGTGTCGGCCGTGGTGAAGTCCCAGGAAGCCGGGTAGGTATTGCGGGTCTGCAACTCGGTTGTGGTCTTCCCGGTGCCGGCGCTGTTGTCGAGTGCCGCCGCCGAATTGACCGTCTTGTCCCAATAGCTGGCGGTGATGGTACCGCTGGTGTTGTCGCCCACCAGCCCGCCAGCCGTAGCGCCGAACGTACTGGCGGCCACCACCGCCCCCTTGGCATAGGCGCGCTGGATGGTGCCGGTGTTGGCGCCGACCAACCCACCCACCGAGAAATCGCCGGTGACCTGCCCGGTGGCATAGGCGTCGCTGATGGTGCCGCTGCTGTTGTCCCCGACCAACCCGCCCGCCTTGGCCTGACCGGCGGTGATGGCGACGGTGCCGGTGGCAAAGCTCTGGGTGATCGAGGTTCCGCTTCCGAGATAACCGACCAGCCCGCCCGCCGTGGCATACCCAGTGACGGTGCCCAGGGCATAGCTGGTGGTGATGCTGGAGATGGAGTTCCAATTACGCAACTCTCCCACCAGTCCGCCGGCATAGAGGCCAGTTCCCTGTTGGCTCACCGATCCCAGCGCATAGCTGCCGCTGACGGATAAATCTCCTGCCAAGCCGATCAACCCGCCGACCGAGTTGGATGTTCCGGAGGTAATGGCGACTGGGCCGGTGGCGAAGCTATCGCTCAGCGTAGAAGGCGCGGTGGAGCTTTGATATCCGATCAGTCCGCCTACCCGCTTGGTACCGTTGACCGGACCTGTCGCATAAATTCCTGAAAGGTCGCTCGCTTGGTTCAGTCCAATCAACCCGCCGACAGTTGTTATACCGGTCACGACTACGTCGGCGTGAATCCCCGTCAACTGGCTGGCTTCGTAGCTATTGTTGCCAATCAACCCCCCGGTCCAAAGTTGGGTTCCGGTGACCGTGCCGGTTGCCCAGGCGTTGTTGATATTTGCTTGGTTCTGACCGACGAGCGCGCCGACAGCCGTAGCTCCGCTGATGGAGGCCGACACTAGCCCAATGTTGCTGATCGTCGCCGTGGTGCCGGTCACGCCGAACAGTCCCTGGAAATTGGGGCTCGGCCGATTGATGGTCAGGTAGTTGATGCTGTGGCCCAACCCGTCGAAGACGCCGCTGTAGGTCACCGTGGGGGTGCCGATGGGCACGAAGCCGGCGTTAGTGTTCCAGCCCGAGGTGGCGGCGGCGTTAATATCCGTGCCCAGCACATAACTGCGGCCGAGATAGCCGGTGTTTGCGATGCCCTGCAACGTGCCGGCGCCTAATGTTTCATCACCCGCTACACCCAGGCTGTTGATGACCGTGTAGGCGGTGCCGTTGAAGTTTAAGGTGGGAGCCGAAACCAGGTTCAGCTTGCCGCTGGTGCCATAAATGAGGTTGACGTCGTAGGCTTGGCTGCCCAGGGTGACAGCGGCGTTGCTGGCGACGGTGAGCGAACTCACAGTGGAGCCGGAGAAGGCGATGGTGCCGGTATTGGCAGACAGGCCCCCGGTCACGACGATGCCGGGCACATTGACGACAGTGCCGGTGCCGAGGTCGGCTTTTTCGAGCACGGTGGGGATGTGGGTGAGCGACCAGTTGCCTGCGGTGGACCACAGGCCGTCGCCAGCGTTACCGTTCCAACTGTTGGTGATCAGGGATGGCAGGGTGGTGGCGTTGGTGCCGGTGGGAGCCAGTACCACGTTGCACGTGCTGAAGCCGGATTCGCAGGCGGGGCTGAAAGACGCGGCGCCGGTGCCGGCTGCGTAGGTGTTGGTCACCGATATGTTGTTAGCGCCACCAAGTCGGCCGGAAAACAATCCCTTATTGCTGCCGGGGGTCGATATCGTCCCGGTCCAGGTGACGTTGTTGGTCGAAACATTGGCTCCGTTTACGTTGCCAGAGGCATTGATGCCCCCGATCAGGCCGCCGACATAATCTGCGCCCGTCACGGTGTTCGAGGCAAATGCGTTGGAGATGGCTCCGCCGTACATGATGCCGACCAGACCTCCGATGTACTTTCCCGAGGGCGCAGAAACCGATCCGGTGGCGTAGACGTTCGTCAAGGTAGTGGTTCCTGATGCCGACTTTGTTAAATAGCCGACCAGGCCACCCACATAAGCGTACAAAACGTACGATGAGGTTACGGCCCCGGTAGCGTAGGCGTTGGTGATGGTTGTGTTGTAACTGCTGTTGGTAATTCCAATCAGCCCTCCAACATAATCATTTGTCGCCGACACATTTCCTGTTGTGTAAACGTTAAGGAATGCCCCCCCGCCGTATCCAAGCAAGCCGCCGATCTGTCGGAATCCACTCACCACTCCGGTGGCATAGGCATTAGTCACAGTAATGTTGCTCGAGATTCCAAACAATCCACCCATACTATAACCAGTGCTACCACCGCTTACTACGACATCGGTATGGACATCGGTAAATCTCCCGCTTGCGTCTCCCACGAGGCCACCGATGGTGTTGCCGGATCCGGTGACCCTCCCGGTGGCATAGACATTTGAAAGAGCGGAGCTGGATCCACTACTTCCCGCTACGCTGCCGACTACGGTATTTCCGCTGATCGCCACCAATTCCAGCCCGAGGTTGCGAACGCTTCCGGGGAGATATCCAAACAGGCCGACAGTGCTTGTGGAGGGACGGTTGATGGTCAGGTTGGTAATGACATGGCCGAGGCCGTCAAAGGTGGTGGAGAAGTTGGATATTGGCAGAAAGCCAGCACTAACAGAGTTAACAGTATTCCAACTGGCCGTAGCACTGGCGTCAATGTCCGCCCCGAGGGCGTAGTATAGGTAGCCGCGGACTCCTTGCAAGTCGGTGCCGGTTGCACTTCCTGCATTACCCAGGCTATTGATGATCCTGTAGCTGTTGCCGCCAATGGTCAGAATGTTGTCGCCCGACCGTCCAGGGAAATTGATGCTGCCGACGAAGCGGCCAGAATTGTCGAAGTTGACCTTGAGCGTTCCGCTGCCGCCGGGAGTGAGGGTCAGGGTCGATGTCCCCATCGCCACCATCCGGGCATTGATGTTGATATTATTGGCTGCGGTCAGGGTCAGCTTGTTGGCGCTCCATAGCACGTCGGCATCGACGTTGATGTCGCCGAGGTCGGTGCCATTGGCGGCGGAGCCGACGGTCGAGATGGTGACGTTGCCCGCTCCCAGCGCCGCTTCCAGGGTCTGGGCGCCGATGCTGCTGGCGACTTGCGGCCGCGTGCCGGGAGAGATGCTGAAGTTGGTGGGGTCGAGCGTCCAGGTGCCCGCCAGTCCAATGGGAGCGGTGGTGTCCACTCGGGTAGTATCGGCGATGTGAAGGTTGCTGGCCGAGGTCTCCACCTTGCCGCCATTGCCGCCTTTGGAACCGCCACGAGCACTGATCGTTCCGCTGACATTGGTTCGGCTTGCCGGATTGCTCAGGTCAGCGATCACCGACACCGTGCCGCCGTTGCCGCTACGGTTCGGCGCCGCGTCTGCCGTGATGGTGCCGGAATGGGTGATACTATCCGAGGCATCGAGTACGATTTTGCCACCGTTCTTGACGAGGCCGGTTGCTTCTAGGCTGCCGCTGTTGTTGACAACGCCACCCTGGAGCCGGTCAACCGCCTGGGCGGACAAGATGATAAGGCCGCCCGGAGCCTGAACCGCGCGCTTGTTCTCCACCAGCGCCTTGATGGTCGCCGGGGTAACGCGGATGTTGGCGAGCGTATTGTTACCATCAAATTGAAGTTCGTAGGTCTCGCCAGCCGCCAGTGCAACCGTTCCCAGTTGTGCGACGATCACGCCCTGATTGCGAACTTCAGGCGCCAATAGGGCGATATACCCACCAAGGCTGGCCTTGAGCGATCCGTCGTTGACCACGCTACCGGTGGCGCCATCGCGATTGAAGGTATTCTTGCCAGCCATAAAGTCGGCATTCGAGATGCCGTGGGTGGTGGCGACCAATCCGCCAACGTCAACGCTTGAGTTCGGTCCGAAATACACCCCGTTGGGATTGGTGAAGAAAAGTTGCCCGTTGGCTGATACGCGGCCATAAATCTGGCTGGGGTTGCTGTCGAGAACTCGATTCAGGGTAACGCTGGACGAGGAAGGCTGATTGAACTTCACCGTCGCCGATGCACCGACATTGAACGTCTGCCAGTCAATTGCCGCCCTCTGGCTCGACTGGTTGATCGTCATGTTGGCACCGGACTGGGAAATCCCAGCAGAGCCAGCAACCACTTGACCGCCCGTCGGTAGCTGGGTCGGTGCAGGTGGTCCAGCATAAGCCGTCCCGACAATGCCAAGAGCAGCCAGCACGGGGACGATGCCCCAAGCTCCTGCGAGGGCTGTGCTTCCGAGCAGCACTTGCCGGATGCCCCAACCGCAGGGTTTGTTTTTGATAGAAAGTGCGTCGGTCCCGACCAAAGCATCACAGGTGGAGGTGTTCATGTTCTTGCCCTGCATTTTGATCAAAACGACATACTTGCTGACAGCCAGACCCGATCTTTGATCAAGGTCCCGTCCTGGTCGTAGCCGCCGGAGGTGGGATTGGGATTGACGCCGATACGATGCGCCCAGGTGGCCTTCAGCGTCGGTCCATCGTCGAATTGCCAGACGACCGAAACGCCTGCCCCCTTAAGGTCGTAGCCATTCGGGACGGCAGCACCGGTGATGTGGTTGTCGTGGTTCACCAGGACCCGGCCATAATCGAAGAAGCCGATCAGCGAGAACCCTTCAGGCAGGCGTTGACGGAGTTCGAAATTGAACATGTGCGCATCCGACCCACCGCCTTCGTTGCTTGGATAAGCGCGGATGCCACTGGAGCCACCGAGGTAGAATTTTTCCGAGGAGTCGAGGTTTTTGGCTGCCAACTGGCCCGAGTACGAGGCGTAGGCGGATAGTTCTTCGGTGATGGCCTGTTGGCGGCTGATGGAGAAACGGACCTTGTTGTAGTTTCCGGCCGTTCGCGTAGTCGCGGCATCGGCAGCCCTGTTAGGCGAGCCATCAAGGTTCAAAAGTCCGCTGGTGAAGGCCAAACTGAAACTATTGGCACCGCCACCGCCGAATTTATCGAAGAGGTTTCCTGACATCGTCAGCGTAACGGAGTCCGACATATACCGCGAAGTGACGGTATCGAGGGAGTAGTTGTTGAAGGCCTTATGATCGACGTTGGCGTTAAGAAACAAATTAAGCATCTTCGACCGGATTATGGGGTAAGTGGCCTCCAGCCCCACAGTTGCCGAGGTGCCGTTGGCGTCGAGCGCGGAGAATTCCGGGGTAATCAGATTATAGTGCATGTAGGAGCCGTTGATCCCGGCACGAAACCCGTCGAGACCGATAGGCATGACCGCCCCTAAGCGAATATAGTCACTACCATCAGAACTGAGCTTATCGCTGCTGAGAGTGTGTATAAAATTTGCAGATATAAGTTCGCTGGCCTGGAATGGGCTGTTGAGATAAAGATTCCCGGCAAACCTATTTCTTCCTGTGGAGCGGGAGCCAGTGTTGTCGATTGCTGCATCCCCCGACACGAGTGGCTTGTCAGTGAACTTTATTGCCATACCCGTTGTACCGGGATTCTTTCCCTCCTCCAGACTTCCAGCTACAGTTACAGCCGGAAGGTCACTCGCCAGGAGGAGCGCGCGATCGAGGGCGTCGGCGTTGAGGGGTGTGCCGAGCTTCTGCTGATATTCGATTATATCTTCAACGTGATAGAAACTTTCTCGGGACGGCTTTTCCCCCTCGATCCGCATGCCGCCAAAAGTGGCCTCCACAATCTGGATGGTGACAGTGCCGCTACTGACATCCTGGCGGGGCAGATAGGCGCGAACGATCCAGCCGGCCTCTCGGTAGGTGTTTGCCACGGCGGTGGCGGCCTCCTGAAGATCAGCAAAGGTCAGCGGCCTGTTAAGGTAGTCGGCAACTGCTTTCGCCAGTTCGTCGCTTTCAAGCAGCTTGTTGCCGGCAAAGCGGAACGAGTGGACCGTGACCGTCGCGCCCCCTGACGGGAGCGTTAGTGCCGGAGGTGGAGGTGTCGGACGCTCAAGAACTCCCCCAGGTGGCAATGATTGCATCCGCTCTCGGTCAATTTGCTGCTGCAATGCGCCAGCATCAGGCCGCGCCTGGGCATAAGCGCTGTGCATGCTCACGGTGCTCAGCGCCAAGAATACAAGCCAAGCGAGCGCCGTTCGCGCAGTCATCATGATATGCGTCATAGCCATCGCTCTCGCCATGCCTCTGTTCGTCGGAGATTGGTCCATGCCTATCCGCCTTTCACCCATACCCACTATATGTGGTGAACAGATTTTGAGAGAAATGGCGGGGTTCAGCCGAATCCATGACCACGAGCCTCTCGACTAATGGTATGTGTGGGTGAAAGGCGGATAGGCATGGATTGGTCATTGCTATTGAGGAGATTTCATTTGGAAAAGCCCGAATCCTGACGCTAATGGCACCTGAGTTATGGTGGATTTTCTCACGCTGCTTTCCCGAGGCGGAGCGACGGAGATGCGTTGGCGGTGAGCCAAAGCGACGAGCGAAGGTGGTGGAAAAGGTCTGAACGTGCGAATAGCCCAACGAATGGGCGATTTCCGAGATTGAAGCACTGCCGCCCAAGACCAGATCGCGAGCCCGTTCCAGACGCCAATCGGCGAGCCATTCCAGGGCCGGCTTGCCAAACACCGACCGGAACTGGTTGCCGAGCTTGCGCTGGGACAAGCCGACTAAGCGTGACAGTTCAGCCATGGAAGGCGGAGAGGCCGGGTCGGCCAACAGAATGTCGCGTGCCGCCATGACATGGCGGTTGGCATCGCTGTCGGGAGATGTCGATATGCCCTCCAACAGCAGCTCGATGATCTTGCTTTGGACGTAGAGGTTTCGGGCGGCATTGGAAAACGTGTCGCGATGGAGGTCGCCAATGATCCTTCGAACCAGCGCCGAATTCATGACCCGGATATGAAAATCGCCATCGGTGACCGTCCGCCCCAGCAGACGGTCAAGGTCGATGCCGTGTCCCACCATGGTCTGCAGGCGTGCAGAAGTGATGCGGACGAAAAGGGCGCAGTCGCCGTCATTTACTGCGATACGGTTGGCCTCTTGGGCCTGGATATGGATGATCGCCTTGGGGAAGACATCGGTGAAGACCGAGTTCACCAAGGAGATATCCAAACCCTGCCCGATTTGTAAGTGCTGAACCGTATTTTCCATACCCCCTCCGCGCCGAAGACGCATTGCGGGGTACATTAGACATCACGATAACGGGGGCTGGAACGGCGGCGGTGTCGGCTGGCTCGTCTATTATGTAGGCCCGCTCGCATCCAGACGGCTTTAACCGGCGCTGGAGCGATACTGGGAAGGGGAAACCCCAAAGCGCTTGGCGAACGCTTCCGTGAACGAGCTGCGATGGGCATAACCGGTGCGGAATGAAATTTCCTTGAGCGGCAGCGCCCCTTCCATGAGCAACTGACGGGCAAGCAGCAGTTTCTGCTCCAGCACCCACTCCAACACCGTCATGCCGGTTGTCGCGCGGAAGGCCTCGGACAATTGCCGCTGCGACAGTCCTACCTGTTGTGCCAGCATCTCGACGGTTGGAGGATTTCCGAGATCGTCCAGCAGGATATCGCGAACCAGATCAACCTTGTCGCGGTCATTGCCGATGCCCAACGACCGTGATCCTGTTCCATCATCCAGGTCGCGAAACACCTCATAAAAGAGTTCAAATATCTTTGCATTCAGATAGAATTGCGCCCAGCTACCCGTGTAAGACGTCGAGCACAGGGCTGTGAAAAGCCGCCGTGTCGCAAACGATATCCGGGGGGCAAGCTGAAAATCGTTGCACCGACCTTTCAGAATTTTCTCGATCTGCGTCGGAACACGCATGCCTTCCAGCATCTGCCGCAACCGATCCTCGGATAACATGAAACTGACAACCTCTTCTGACTCCACGGCCTGTTCCGTGATCGCCACGCTGCCCGGATTGGTCAACTGAATGACGTAATGTTCCGGCGTAACGCCTATCTCTGTGCTGCCCGAAACCCTGAAACGTGAACTCCCCTTCAGTTGAGCCAAGAAAGTCAGAACAGGGCGCTCATGAGTAAATGTGCACTCACGGATTACCAACTGGGCTGGCTGGCTGTTCATGTGAAACAAGCTACAGCCAGCCCCGACGGACTGAACGTTCAGGTGGTCATTGCTGATTTCATCGGGTAAGGCGGCGCCTTCAGGCAAATGAGCCGACCCGAAGCCGTTATGGAGCCGCCATCGGCAGGAAATGGGAATGAACGGTGCGTTATTGGCCGTGGGCACGACATAAGGCGGCGGGCTTAAACCGCCGTGCTTCATGGCTATATCTGCATGCTGTGCCTTCGCCATCCCACAGTATCCACGCTAAATCAACGAGTTGCTCTAGCCTATTTCAAACCGGCGCAGTGCCTACGCTATCGGCGCGTCGCTTGTCGCACAGAAGGATGCTGGCCGCCAGCTTGGCAAGCGCACCCCAGAAATGCGGCGGATTCAGATGTATCCGCCACACCCATTCAAATCCATATCCGCCCACCTGCTCCGAAATGACACCGGCCAGTCGGAAGGGGCGCTTCCAGAAGGTCTTGGGGAGGTTCACTCGTGATGGGGTTTTCTGTCAAGGATGTGGTTGAGTGCGTCGGCCCGGCTCCCCATGGGCGGTCCAAAGTGCGGGCGCTTTCGGCCCTGCCGATTACTCCTTGGCCAGCCTTCCTTCCTGATTGATTAGCGGCTTAGCGTCCGTCTCCGCGCCCGCCGCTTTTCTCCCAATCCAGAAACCTCACATTCCACAGAAAAGATGAGGTTTCGCCCAAAACCCGCAGAAACGCTGGGCTTCAACCATCGTTTGACCTTCTCCCAACCTGGAAACATAATAAAAAACAGGTAAAGCAGGATTAAATGAGGTTCTAACATGCCACAAGCCCGCGTCCTCACCGACCACGAGCAAAAGCGTATCCTTGCTGTGATCGCCCAAACCAAACACGCAGCTCGAAATCGGATGGCTTTCATTCTGAGCTATCAGGCCGGAATGAGGGTGGGTGAGATCGCCGCACTGACAATCGGCGATGTGTTCGAAGCCGACTCGAAGACGGTGCGATCCCAAATCCGCCTGTCATCGGACATCACCAAGGGCGGCCATGCTCGGGTGGTGTTCGTGTCTGACCGGCTCCGGAAGGAACTGGACCGATATCGGGAGCGACTCGGGGAAAACCTGAAACCGGAACGGCCCCTGCTGATGACGCAGAAGCGGACGCCGTTTTCGGCGAACACTCTCCCCGGCCTAGGCGGAGCGCAACGCCAATGCAATGGCCCGCGCCAATGGCGGAGGGACTGCATTACCAATCTGCGCCCGGACATCGACAGATGAGCCGTGGAAACCGTGATTGTCCGCAAATCCCTGCAAGCGCGCCCGCTCACGGTTTGACAGCGCCCTGTCGTCGCGCCAATGATATATCAATGTTCCGCCGCCGCCATTGCCCACGACTGTATACGACGGCTCCCCTGGCGACAGCCGACGATAAATAGACGACGGGAATCCGCTTCCCTTAATTTTGAGATGGTCCGGAAGCCGGGGCATCGCATCCCACACGGATTCGCCTTGCCGGATATAAGACAGCCTCTCTACAGCCAGCGGCGACAGCGCGGGGATTTCCGCCGCCGTCGTCTCCGCGTCCATTGGCGCATTCAGTGCATTGCCGGCAGTCATATACGGTAGGCGTCCATCCCCGTATGTCGGCTCCGGAAATCGGATAGCCCCACCACCCCGGCGACCTATGATTACCGCACGACGGCGGAATTGCGGCGCCCCAAAATCTACAGCATCGAGGACTCGCGCATCGACCGCGTAGCCCATGGCAAGAAAGGCCGACCGTATCCCGCCAATCGCATCACCATTTGATAGCAGTCCGGGAACGTTTTCGATTACGACCCACTTAGGGAGGACTGCATCAACGAGCCGCAGATACTCTCGCCAAAGTTCCTTCCGCCCATCTTCTGTCAGCCGCGAGGCCGACAGGCTACTATAAGGAGGGCAAGGCGGGCCGCCGACCATGACGAAGCACTCGCCACGAACAAGTCCCGCAGACCGCAAAAGCCGTCGCCCGGACACAGTTTCAACCGGCGCAACAATCACCGCCGCCGATGGATGGGCGGCCCGAAAACTGGCGGCGGCGACATCCCAATTTTCGATGGCGGCAACGACTCTATATCCGGCGGAATTGAAGCCCGACGACATTCCACCAGCCCCGGCGAACAAATCAATCACCGTGGGCGAAACCATGGCGGCGGACGGCTCATAGGCCGGCGAAGACCCCGAAAACCTCGCCCGCCATCGCCAAGCTGTCGAGTCTGATATGCCAACTGCGCGCGCCGTTAGCCGGACGCCCAGACCTCGCTCCGTCAACTCATGCCAATCCGCCACCACACCCCTGGAATGAACACCAGCCAGCGCTGTACCGGTGCTTGCGGAGTATGTCCTTTGACACTCGCGGCAACGCCAGCGCTGGCGCCCGCTCACGACTCCATGGCGCAAAGGGCGAGGATCACCGCATGACGGGCACGGCGGCGGCTGAACAGAGGACGACGACATGGGATAGAGAATCCACAAAATTTGACTACGGTGACAGTAACTATGCCGCAGTCAGAATCCACAGAATTTGACTACGCCGAGACCTAGCCGCTCGCCACAAAAAAGGTGAATACCAATGTAAGAATTATGGGAGGGGATATTCTTCCAAGTTTGGAGTCCAAAGGAGTGGCTCCACATTGATGATCAACATTTAGAGCTAGCTTATATATCTTATGGAGGATACGTCCGGCCTAATACAACTCTATAAATTGGCTTCTGGGATTCAGTAGTCGGCGAGGCTGATGAAGCCGAATCACGTTCCTGTAAACCGAAGCCGAGGCAACAGTTACGTCGCCCTCGATACCTGCCCGCAATCCCCTGTCCATGCTGCAGGCACGCGGGATGGCCTAACCGCCCTCCAACCACCTGGGGGCCAATCAGTCATAAGAACGTCGGGGCCGATACCAAGGATCAGCCCCCGAGCAACCATTGTACCATCGTCCCCCCGTACAACGCCGAGATCGCTATCCAGTTCCTGCGGAGTCACGACCGGAATCCAGGTCTCGTGTGATGCAGTCGAATCAACCTGACCATTTTTTATCGTGCTGTCAGGAAGTCTGACAAGGCGTTCACCTATCCACGTCTCGCTAATATGCTTTGCCGATGCGCCTGCAGAACATTGCAATACAATTTTTGTTTTTGGGAGAGCTGTGAAAACATCGTAGTCAGCCGACTCGGAATAAACTTGCTCAATCTGCCGCAAGTCCTGCCACGCGGTTATCACCCGAACACCTCTTGATCGCCCCACCTCCATTAAGGCCTGAAAATCATCGAGGCGGCCAAGCTGTTTGCACTCATCAAGAACCAGCCAGAGCCTGCGAGTTGACGAATTCAGCATTCGTGGGGATGCGACAATACGCGAAATGAGAGATATTGCGGCCCCTGTCCACACCTTTGAAAGAGATGAATAATCCGCCGCTGAAACAAGGAGCAGTGCCTGTGGTGAGGCCGATTCATCAACAAGCCATTTGCTCAAAGAAATTCTTTTCCCTGCAAAATCATGCCCCCACGCAACCGCAAGCTGACAAATTATTGAGGCAACGGATGAGTCTAGGGTCACAATAAAGCTTTGTGTCGTTTTAGTCGGAATGCCCTCGGCGTCGAGCTCAA
>SESG01017064.1_pt1 | contig 14597 bp, 19 predicted proteins | sample 3171421 | NCBI WGS metagenome assembly SESG01 (sample SAMN10866946, study PRJNA518727) | freshwater metagenome | biome: subpolar coniferous forest; feature: holomictic lake; material: water; isolation source: holomictic Lake 227, 6 m and 8 m depth | place: Canada: near Kenora, Ontario | collected... | reverse complement strand
ATAATATCGCGTAGATGGTATTAGGTGTCGGCGGTTGCCTCAGCCTTTCCTTTTGACGGGCGGGCGGACAGATGGGAAATGGACGGCGAACCCGACGCGCAGCTACTCCCCGAGCGGGCGGCTTTCGAGGATCGTGAGTTCGTCGCAGTCGTCCTCCATGCGGTCCGCGACCTTGATCCTAATCGTGCCGACATGCAGCCCCGTGAGCGCAGAGGGTCCTTCCTTGAACGTTCGCTCTAGGATGTCGTCAATCTCGTCCTCGGTCAGGAGACCGCGCGCACCTTCGGCCCACTTCTGGGCGTTCATCCCGACCAAATCCAGGGCGCGATTCCTGGGCACCTGGACGAGGATGGGCCACTTCCGCTCGCGCTCCGCCAAGGCGCGGATGTCGAGTTTGAGTCGTTCCAGCGGATTGGGACGGTGGTCGGCGGACATGCGGTAATTCTCCCAAACTTGCGGAGGCCCCGCAAGCCCGGATCGCCGCGTCAGTACACGCCGAACCGCCGAAGCCCGGCTGGCAAAACCAACCCAGACTACCGGCGGTCTAAAAGAGGAACGCGACGGCGACAACCCGACCTATAAGTGAGCGCGGATGGCTTTCATCAGACGCCCGCCATATTCGCCCAACACCGGCAGGTAGGCCCGGAAATACCAGACAGTCCAGGTGACGAAGAGCAGCCCGCAAAGGGTGAGAACCGAGGGCAACCGCCACCCATCGAACCGCGGCACGAACGGGATGTGAACCAGGCTGCGTCCGTCGCCATGGGCGGCCCGGATGGCGCGAACTTCTGCCCCCGACAGCTGGAACCCGTGGGGCTGGATCACGTATCGGCCCGCACGCTCCGTGAGCCTCGTGCCGGGGGCGTCCAACACCCTCATTACCCGGACGGCCCGATCCTCGCGGGCGCGTTTTGAGAGCAGATAGAGCGTCAAGAATAGCATCACCATCAGGACGGGGTTTAGGCAGCTAGCCCCCCAGGCAGGCAGATGCGGAAGGCGTCCCCAAAGCCGGGCGAGCGGAGCCGCAGCGAGGACTGGTGGGGCGACGGACAGAACGAGGTGAAGGGCGGTCTCGACGATGGACCCCCTGCGGTAGTTGGCGACGAATTTTTCTTTAGGAGTCATGCCCGAGATACGTCACAGGGCATCCGCTTATCCTCGTCCGTCCGGCAGCGACGGGGGCCGGTCTCTCGATCCCCCGCCTCCTTCCCTTGGGAGGAAAAGTCAAAAACCAAGTTGTATCTCTTCGTGCAAACCAACCCTGAAAGAACAACCCTTATGAGCACCCCAAAAATCAAATCCAAAACCCTCTGGAGCGACACCTGCGGTTCGCTTGCCTCGCTCAGCGACGGTGCAACCCCTCAAAAACTGGAAGACTTCGGCGAGAAAATCGCCGGGGCGCGCAAAGACCTTTGGCAGGGGGCCGCAGCCTCCAGCCGACCGGGGGAGAACGCCCACGTCACCCTAGCGACGCAACTCCCCGAACCGGACTACCAACAAGCCGTGGAAAACGGAACCCCGTGGGAGAACCTGGCCGCTCTCAAAGCTATCCGGGACGGCTTTCCCGCCATGCCCCGCCGCCCGTATGAGCTGGAGGATTGGCTCGACCTGGTGGCCCGCGCCCGCGAAGCCTTTAAGGCGTTGCTGGCAGGGGAGGCGGACGGGAAGGACGTCATCCGCCGCTGGCACGGGAAGGCTGCGGGGAGGTTCGCGCTCTACCTACAACTCGGCTACCCCGCCTTCCTCTCCGCCCGCGCCTGGCGCGTTGCGACCGGCAGCGATGCCGCCCGCAGGGCCGCGACCTTCGCCGTTCTGGGCGGCAAGGTCATGGCTTCCGCCAAGGGATGGGGGGAGGAAGCCAAAACAGAAATGGTCGGGTTCATCCGCGAACAAATCGCAGCCGGCGAAACGAAGCCCGCCCGGTCCGCCCGTCCCGTCGCCTTCTCGGTTTATACCAACCGGAAGACCGGCGACCTTTACATCGGCAAAATGGCGGGTGGCGAAATCATCCCCCTAACCCGGCCAGACAGTCATCAACCTGACAAAAACCGCCGGTCCCGGCTGTCTGGCACATGAGTGGTTTCACGCCCTCGACAACCTGTCCCAAATCGGAAACGAGGGAAAAGCCGCCTTCGCCACGGTCAACGGCGCTGGAGCCTTCCGAGAACTCGCCCACGCCCTTTCCGCCGGAACCTTCGCAGCAAGAAGCCGCCTCCTGGACGCCATCCGCGGCAAACGCTATTTCGGAAAAATCGAGGAACTGGCCGCCCGAGCCTTTGAAAAATACGTCATTGGCAAACTCGACGAGGCGGGGGCATCGAACGATTACCTCGCCAACATTAACGTCGATTCCCGCGCGTATCCAACGCCGGAGGAAATGGAAAACGGAATCACCCGCGCCTTCGACGCCCTCTTCGACGCCCTCCAACAAAAGGCCTCAGCCCTCGTTTGATGTGCCGCAGGGCAGCCTTAAAATCCGAAATAACCCCGCAAAAATTGGATTCTCTGACCCATAACTCCCACTTCTTTATATGACGGTTACTATCGGGACGACGCCAGCGGGGGGAACGGATTGGGCTCATGATGTTTTTGACTACTATTGCGGCCATTGGAACTTAACCGGCCTCTGCTGTTTAAAAGAGACTGACGACAAGTAGTAAACCACCCCCAAATCATGAACCCCTCCACACTCATCAACCCCCGTCCGCTTTACACCACCACCGACACCTCCGATGGCACCGTCAGAACCCTGTTCGCGGCGGAAACCTCTGGATACCCCGCTCTCGTCTTCTTCCTTGAGACCGATGGCGAAACCGTGTTCGCAGACCACGGCAGCCCAGAATCCCTGGCCAGGTTCCTGGTCGACCTAGCAGACATGGCCGACGCCAACCCTTACCGGCCAAGCGTCGCGAGCCTGCCCCTCTCCCGAGCGTCGGAGGGCGCGGCGGTCTTCCGCGAAGCCGCCAAGGACGTGCCGAACTTTTTGGAGGATTGGGAGAGTGACCTGCTAGACGCCTTGGCCTACGCACTGCAAGTGGGTATCGATAACGCCAAGGTCACGGTCAATATGGGGTCGGATTGGGCCGACACCTATCTTCCCAACGGCACCACCGAAGCCGACAAGGCCGCAGCCCTGGGCCGCCTAGCCGCCGTGTTGGAGGCGCGGGGCCTGAACGTCGCGGAGTTCGCCGAGGACGAATACGCCGAAGGAATTGCAGCCACCTACCCCGACCCCGACGAACCGAACGGCGAAGGGTTCGAGGTGGAGGAAGAGGTGCTGGAGGAAATCGGGCGGATCGTGTCCGAGGCGCTCGCCTACAGTGGTTGGCGGAACGCACCCGCCGAATAACCAACGAAGCCGCTGTCGGGTCCAATCCCTGTCCGCTCCGTCTTCAGCTTGTTCATCTGTGATAGACCCGCCAAGGCCGATGCCGCACGACAAACATGCGTTTAGGATCAGGTCAACCTATTGACATGATCCCACGCCTGCTCCGCCCTCGGCTTGGTCAACTCGTCGTCAATGAACGCCGCCAGGCGTTGAACCTTCGCCGCGGCCAAAAGCGGGGATTGAAACACCACCTTGTCAGCCAACGGCCTCCCGAACTTCGGCAACTCCCGAACGTCGAATTGGGCGGGGTGCCCTTCGTCCAGGCTGCGTCCTGAAGACGTCCAGGTCAGCCAGTGCTCGGACACCGTGGCGTTCTGACGCCCGGCTTCCAAATCCCGCAGCGTATGATAGACCCGAATCCCCCGATAGAGCAGGGCGAGGTCGGCGTGAAAATGAGCAGTAGGCTTTTTCATAGAAGAGATACCCGAACCTACCGGATCCGATTGGTCGGCCCATATCCTTTTCACTCTCCGCACCGCCGAATCCCATTTTTCATTGGCCTCAGTGTCCCGTCAGCCTCGCGTCAACCCTAACCATGGTCGTGGCCTCAAGCCCGAGCACTTCCGGCTTGCAGCCCCCTCAAATCACGGCTACCTCTTGCGAACCTCTATGGGCTGGTGGCAAATCTCAACCGAACCCAAACTTGACTCATGCCTGACTTTCGACCAGGCGGGATCCTCAACAGCAGCCCCGGCGAAACCGCCGCACCCAGAGGAATGGCTGGCGATAGCCAACTACGTTTGCGTTGAGGATGACGACGAACTGCCGCGATAGGCTGCAACCGAGAACTTTATGAGCTGGTACCGAGTTCCACCCGAATCCCCGACCGAGCCCTACGACGGAACCCCGATTCCCCATCCTCCCGGCCCGGAGCACGACCCCGCCGACTTTTACTACGAAAAAGACGTCTGGTTGCCCGTCCGGGAATTGTGGGTCGACCACCTTTCCGCCCGGTTGTCCCCGGAACTACTCTTCGACGCATTGGTGACCGGTCACCTCCGCCCGCCCGAGGCCGCCGACCTTCAGCCCCAGCTGGACGAAGTTCGCGGGCGGATCGAGAACCGCCACCTCGAAACCTGGGGCCGAAAACTCCACCCTGTGGAATGGCTGGCCGTCTTTTACGGTGTCGGCACCGTGTACATTCTGCCGGACGGTACCCCTCTCGGCTGGAACGCCGCCTCCGCCTGCATCGGCGACCTGTGGAGAGCCTGCGCCGCAGAAATGCCGTTCGCCCGGTTCGCCCTCATGCTCGCCAAGGGTCTGAACCCCGACCCCTCCGAGAACCTGACCCCCGAACTCGTCAAGCAAATCTCCGAACGCCGGGCCGAACTCATGGATCTGATAACCGAGGCCCGCCAAGCTCCACCGGTTCCCGAAGACTGGTGGAAGCTCGCCGTCAAGTCCGTCCTAACGGCCAACGATGAAACCCTTCTGGGCCTCGACCCGACCATCCACCACCCCGCCGAGACCGAGGAACCCGATGACTACTACGAAGGGGACGAACCTTTCAACCTCGTTTGGAACCTGTGGAGCGACTGCGAAGCATATATGGATCCCTTCGCGTTCGCCCACTTCTGGATGACCGGCGAACCGCCGCCGTCCCTCGGCACCCCCGAACTGGCCACCGCGCTCGTCGCCGACCGTGCCCGTACCCGCCAGAAGATCGAGGAAGCCTACCGGAAGGCTCTGAACCGGCCCCCGACCGAAAATGAATGGGCGGACTTGGCCGACCCGAACTCGCACGGGTTCCTTTTTCCCGATGGCACACTCCTTGACGAGAACACCCTCTTCCTCTTGATCCACGAACTGCAGAGAATCGGCGCGCTGAACCTCGCCACCGAACGGCTAATCGATCTCCTCACGGACGGCCCCACCCCCGAAAACTCCGCTGACCTGAACCCCGAACTCGCTGACCAAATCGCCGACCTGCGGGAGGGTATGACCGAATGGATGGCCGAGGCCAGCCAAACCCGCGCGCAAAAAGCGAGCCGCGGTCCGCTCCTCGCCCAAGCCCCACTCACCCGCGAAAACTGGACGGCTCTCATCGAATCGTTCCGGGAGGAGCCGGACACCCCCGCAGACCAAGCCGCGCCGACCCCAACCTTATGAACTGGCACCGAGTCCCGATTGAACCTCCCTACGACGAAACCCCCAAGCGCACCCCGGCTCACGAGGCCTGGCTTGCGAGCCTGGTCGAGATCCAAGCCTCCTGCCGACACCTGCACTTCCTTTGGAAGGCACGGGAACAGGCCGCCCAAGCCTAGCCGGTGGATTGGCGGCCCGGATCCGTCACGGGCCGTTTCGGGCCGGGCGAGGCGGGACTTTCGGGCGAGAGCCGGATTATCGGCAGGGGCCGTTCGCGGTAGCGGCCCGCCTTACCCGCCAGGTCAATCCCCAGCCAGGCCGGGATTTGGTATGTGCGGAACCCGAGGCTGCCGTCGGCAGCCGCGAAGATGACTCCGAACTCCGCGTCCCAGCCTTTCACCGTCAGGGCGGACCCCGGCGCCGTCAGGGAAAACCGCAGGTCTTGGCAGAACGCCCAGACCAGCGCGAACGTCATAAGGCACCCCAAGATGAAGCCGAACCGGCCGACGAGGCGGATGACGGGCCAGCCCATCGAGGCGAGCCGCCGGCAGCCCCAGGCGAAGAGCAAGGCCAGGAACCAGACGGGCCAGAATTGGAAGGCGACGACTTTGAGAATCCAGAAGGACAGCTGTGGGAAGGCCATGCGGAGAGATACGGGGCGAACCCGAATCGCGTCGCCGCCCCATCGGGAACGCAGCGCACCTCCACCAGATAGAAATTGTTGAGGCGGCGGGCCAGATAATGGAAACAATCGGAGGTGTCGAACACGGTCTTGCCGTCCTTCAGGAACACCTCGTCGTATTGGCCACCCTTTATTACGTTCAGGACGCCTGCCTGCCCGTGCGAAAATTGTGGGCGGAAGAGTTTTGCGACCGAATGTCCCCGGAACGGTTCTTCGACACGCTGGTGACTGGCCGCATCCCTGTCGGCCTTCCCGCTTTCGTCATCAACAAACTTCAGCCCCCCTTGGACGATGTTCGCGGGCGGATCGAGACCCCGTATGGCGAAGCCTGGGGCAGATCCCCCGACCTGACGGAATGGCTGGCCATCCTATACAGAACAGGCATCCCCTTGAACCTGCCGGACGGCAACCGTGAAAAAAACCGGCTGTTTTCTTGACGGGCCGCCTTGGACACCGCCTTCAGGGGCATGGTGACCTTCCGACCCCTAGCAAAAAGCAGTGCTGCCGAGTATTTCAAGACAGACCTGAATCGCAAAAGCGATGGTGCCGACGCGGGGTATTACCTCACAACGGGGGCGGTTCCGCCGGAGTGGGGCGGGAAATTGGCGGCGACGCTGGGGCTGACCGGGCCGCCAACGCAGGAACAGTTGCAGCGGGTGCTGGACGGCTACCACCCCCTGACCGGTGAGGACTTAGTACAGCGGCGGATCGAAAACCGGCGACAGGGTTACGACGTGGTGGTCTCGGCTCCTAAGTCCGTGTCGGTCATGGCGATGTTCGACGACCGCATTCCCGCCATGATAAGGGAAGCCGACCGATTGGCTTTGCTGGAACTGGAGACGCACGCCGCCGTCCGGGTGCGAGCCGGTAAACAGGATTACTCCCAAACCACCGGCAACGTGCTTTGGCTCAAGGTCGAGCATCAGGAGTCAAGGGAACTGGATCCGATGCTCCACGCTCACCACGTCATTCCGAATCTGACACAGGCCCCGGACGGAAGCCTCAAGGCACTGGAACCCGGCGAGGCTCTTCGCCGCTGCCGCCTCTTCACCGAAATCTTCCGAAACCAACTGGCGCAGGGGCTTCGGGCCGCGGGCTATGAACTAAAACAGGTGAAAGACGGCTTCGAGTTGGCGGACGTGCCCACGGAGGTTTGCAAACTCTTTTCCAAGAGCCGGTCGAAAATCGAGGATGCCGAAGCGGAACTGGAGGAAAAACTCGGACGGCAAATCACGAACGACGAACGGGCTGTGTTGGCGAAGGACGTGAAACGGGCCAAACTCAAGGGGCTTTCCCCAGAGGAAATCCGGGCCTACCAACTTTCGCAACTATCGGAGGCCGAGCGGGAGGCGCTCAAGGCCGCCGTGGCACGGGCCAAGCGCGCCGAGACCCCAATTGATGAAATCCCACCCGAAGGGGCCGCTGCGGCGGAGGCTGCGGCGGTTTTCGCGCGGGATCATATTTTCGCACGTTCCACCATCACCCAGACCTTCAAGGTTGCGGAATGGGCACTGAGACATTCCCAAGGCCGGGCGACCTGGGCGCAAATCAAGACAGCCATCGGACGGCTCGGTCTCATCCACGAGGAGACCGACTGCACCACCGCCGCAGCCCAGGATCTGGAGCGGAGCATCATCTCGTTCGTCGAGGGCGGGCGTGCCGTCTGCCCCACGCTGGCCGGGAGTGCGGATTTGAGTAACCTCGCCCCCGAACAGGAGGAACTTGTCCGAACTGTCATTGGGAGCCGGGATAGGGTCACGGCCATTGAGGCCCCGCCTGGCGCGGGCAAAAGCTATTGCCTACGATCCCTGTCAAAGGCTATTCCGGGAGCGGTGTGCTGCGCCCCCACTGCAGCGGCGGTTGAAGTGCTGGAGGGCGACGGGATTCCCGCCAGGACTCTGGACAGCCTGCTCAACGATCGCAAGAGCCACCCACAAATCAAATGCGTCATAGTGGACGAGGCATCGCTGGTCAGTTCCGCACAGTGCGCGAAACTGCTGGCCTACGCCAAGCACCACGGGTGGCGGTTGGTGATGCAGGGGGACCGACGGCAGAATCGGGCCGTGGCTGCGGGCAGTCCTTTCGCCCTCATTCTCCAATACACCGACACCACCCGTGGCGAACTGCATGAAATTCGACGTCAGCGGACGAAACCCTACCGGCGGGCGGTGAAATTGATGGCCCGCGGGCAGATGGATCGGGGCCTCACCGCATTGGAGAAGATGAAGTCCGTGGAGGTTTTGGATGACCCCGAGGAGCGGCGGCGGGCTACAGCGAGGTATTACGCCGACGCCAGCGAATGGGGTAGCGTCGCCGCAGTCGCCCCGACGTGGCACGAAATTACCGAATCCACCCGCGCCATTCGGGCCGAACTGCGGGCACGGGGCCGTTTATCCAAGGAAGAGGTGGAGTTCACCACCCTTCAGAATATCGATCTGACCGTAGCCCAACGTCGGCACCTTCGCTACTGGCCCGACGATGGACTGGCGTATTTCACCCGAAGGGTCGGGAAGGTTCCCCTCGGCACGGTCGGCACCTTCCACGGGCCAGCGAGGGATCGGAAACTCGGCTATGTGGTCAGCGCACCATCCGCCGAGTTTGTCAGGGAAGCGGATTTGGAGGCGATCCAACCGGTACGAGAGGTGAAAGTCAGGCTCAGTCCGGGCGACAAAATCCTCCTCCAGGCCAACGGTGCGTGCGAGGACGGGCGGAAACTCACCAACGGCACCACGGCCCAAATCGAGAGCATCAATGCCGGGCGGATCACTCTGAAAGACGGGCGGGTGCTCCCACCGAACTATATCCGCTTCTCGCTTGGCTACATCACCACGGCCTTTTCGGCCCAGGGGGTAACCGCCAACACCGCCCTGGCAATCCTGCCGGTCGGGGCGGGTATCACCCGGAAAAGCGTGTTTGTGGCCCTGTCTAGGGGACGGGATGCGGTAAAATTGGTTACGGACGATCTTATTTCTTTACGGAGCCAACTCGACGCCGCAATTGCCCAACGTGAACACGCCATCCAAATCACAAAACCTGCCACTCCCACTCCAACCCGGGGAATGGGAGGCCCCATCCTCGAAGCCGCAGACCAAGGGAAGTCGCGCACCCAAACACCCGGTTTGGACGAAGCTGCGGGGTTCAGTCGTTGAGAGCGACGATCCCCGGGAAACGCTGAGGATCGTCAAGGCGGACGGTCAGGCCGTCACCATCCACTATTCGGACATCCTCTACACCAAATTCGTCTGCAAGGAGCGGATCGTCCTGCAAATGCGCAATGACGACGAATTCGACCTGGTGGGCCGCAATTTGCACTTCATCCTGTTAGACTTGGAGAATCGTAAGCTGTTCATCCTGGCGGAGTGCCTCCCCGGCGAGTGCGGTCCCGACGAACCGACCATCACCAGCATCTCCGGCGCGGTGATTACGGACATGCCGAAACCCCAGACGCCCCAGACAGCAAAATCGGTGGTGAGTCGCAAAGGCGAAATGAAGTTTTAAAACGCGCCTTTCTCAAAGCTTAAACGCAAAGGAGATGGGGGTCGGTTTGAATCGGGCGGATGCAGGAGCGAACCCTGTGGTGGTTTGAACTCGACCCCGAATACGCCGCCCTCGCCAAGTCCAGAATCGCGCAGGCGGCGCGGGACGGGTCAACGGGACGACAGCTTTCGACTTAGGGGACGAATCGTCGACTGCGGCCTGAGTCAGCCGATCACCGGCGGTGCGCTTCGGAGCAGGGAACCGTCAAGGTTCCTCTGCCATCGGCGGGGAGGGACGGGGTTTGAAGCGGTAGCAGTCCACGTCGATACGCTCTCCCTTGGATCTGACGAAAAGGACAACAGCCTCCGTCGTCGGGTCATACTCGGCCACCAAGCGCGATTCACGGTTTTGATGCCAATCCTTGATCATCTTGGCTGTCTCCCCGTCCGGCAGGAAGTCGAAGGGCACCATTAGCGTGGCCTCGTTGTGATCGTCCACGAGCACGTAAACCACGCCGCGGCCCTTGGCTTGGTAGCCCTGCCAGGCGCAGTAGGAGAGCGCGTTGAGATTGAGTCGGATGAATTCAAGTTGTTCGGTACGGGTTTTCATTACCGGAGATACACGACCGGTTCCGATTTTTGCGAGAGGTCGGCTCAAACCTGTTTCTATCAGAGCCAGACTCCCCCTTGCCGCGCGTAAATTACCCGGCTTCAAATTTCGAAAAATAATTTCTGCGTTTTCCGTATCTTATTCTATGTATGAGCATAGATATCCCAGTCGAAGGGTTAATGAACATGGCTCCGGGTGTGCCCCCCGGATTATTTATCGCTGTGGCCTTCGTCATGGCGTTGCATGCCATTCGCAAGTTGTGGGGGTATGTGATCGGGTTCGTCCTGTTTTCCTGGGCGATGTCCCATCCCGATGTCGTCAACTCCGCCATCTGCATCGTGATCCAAACCGTGACGCAGTTGATGCAGCAGCACTGACCCCCCTCCTTGGCTTACAGTATAGGACGGGGTGTTTACGGTGCTGGTCGCCGGGCCGCGGCAAGTCGCTTGTAGCAGTCGGGGGCTTCAAGGATTTTCTTAACGGCCGCAAGCCCTGCTTGTGCTTCCGGTTCGGAGTTGAACTCGAAGGCGACTTGCAGCGAACGCGCAAAGCCGGATTGGCTCAGCGGGATATATTCACGGCTGCCTTTAAGGCAGATCAGCAGCGTGAATCTGCCGTGCCGGTTCCCGATACGGTAGGCGAAACGGGCTGATTTTCTGGCATTCATTCGACACATAACATCTTGCTCAAGGGATGAGCACCTTTCGCTGCCGCCACGGTTCGCTGCCCTCATTGAAGAATTGGTCGGCGGTTCCAGTCCGTAGTTTGGCCAACCAGTGATTGCCGCTTTCCCGTTCGCCCCGGTGCAAACGGCGGCCCCGATTGAGGAAGTGCTGAGCGAATATTGGGCCGTGGGCCATGCTAGTCCTCAGCCTCCTCGGCATCGTCCCTTGGCAAAGGGGTCATGACCATCCTGTCTAGCTCCATCGCGTCCAGAATCTTTTGTGTTAAGTGCGCCTCTCTCTCTTCGTCGGACTCTACCCGCGCTACTGCCGCCCCTGCGATGCCTTCGAGTTCGATCGCGAACGGCTTCCGGTGCAGGCCGTTCAGGTAGTGTCGTTCGATCTGGGCGATGGTCTCGGTGATGTATTCCTGTGCCCAGCCTATGGATTTCATGGCGGCTTGATTGCCGGCCATTGCCTGGCAGAAGGAATCCTCGTCCACATCATCCCTCACGTGCTTCCAGAGCGTCATGGCAAGTTTGACGACGGTGACACCGCTAAGGCACTCGGGGTGTTCGGAGTTCGGAGCCTCAATCCGGTGCCATTCCCGCCAGAACTCGAAGAACGCGTGAGCCTTCTGGTCATATTCCGGGGAGGAAGTCGTATCGTCAATTTGAAGGACCAGAGCGACGAGTTCTTGGAAATGCGGCTCCCGGCCGAATTTCTTGCGATACGATCCTGTAAGCATCCCCAAAGCGTTATTGAAGTCTGTGTACAATATTTGCGGGGCACCGCACTTGATTAGTTCGCAAAGGTTGTTCCTGATGAGGACACGCTTGAACAGGTCGGGGGATACGTGGGCCTTGGAGTGATGCCACAGCATGTCCACGATACCCTGCGGATCGGGCTCGAAGCGGCCAGTAGGGCGTTCTACCTTAAGCGCTTTGGTGAGCACGGTGTTGCGGCGTAGCGCTGTGCGGTCAAGGGCACCGAGGGGACGCATTGCCGCGAGCGCTTCGTTTAGCTGGGCACACTTGGATTTTAGGCTCTCGGATGCATCCTGGCGAGGGTCGGGGTTGCAATCGAGGTTCGCGTTGGCTGTATCGGAGTTCATTTTGTTCTTCGTGCCTCCATAAGATAACACCATTTTAGGGAATCTTACGGAGTCTCAGGATTTTTTCGACGATGCGGCATGTAAACGACGGGCAGTTTTCATTTTTTTCCAAGTCCGAGGTAAAATCAGGTATAATATCACTATGATTATCAATAAAATCACCGTGGGATTCGTCATCCAAGCCTACGATACAGAACTTGGCCGATTCGTGAGCCAAGAGTTTATTGCAAGTGGCCAGTGCGATTACGAGGATGAGGATGGACAGCCTGTCAATCCGGAGGAGATGGGTGACCCCGAACCATATCTTCCATACAGCATGATGCCACCGGGCATGTCGATCGCCGAACGGGCACATGGCGGAGATGCGAATCAGCAGCAATGACTTGGCATCAACACAGGGGGATCAAGCACCGGGTTAATTCGACAATGACGCGGGCTACTGCCTGCTTGATTTTGAGTTCCCCTCCGATATCCCTCTTAATACGAAGATGCCTTCGGCTACCCTCTTCACCGTTTTCGAGTCGATATTCCAGAATAGTTTAGCCATTTCAGCGGTAGCCACCGCCCGATAGTGTTCGTAGACCACCTTGGGACTGTTGCCCATCTCAGCCGCCGTGAGGTTTTCGTTTTTGAACTTGGCGAAATGGTAAGAGGCGAAGGTTCTGCGGAAAATATTGGATTTCATGCCGACTTCAGCGGCAGCAGCAAGTCTCGCAATCGCATCATGGAAGGCGTTCTGACCTTTATTCCAGACGAATCCCTCTTCGTGGTTGGCGAGGGCGAACCAGCGAGCCAGGTTTGGTTGGATGGTGACGACCCTGCGCTTCCGCGTTTTGGACTGCCTGGCTTGGACAATCACTTCCGCCTTCCCGATTTGGGACCACTCAAGCCGCAGAAGTTCTGAGGTGCGCAGGCCGGCGAAGATTTTCAATGCCAGAGATGGCATCAAATCGGCAGGGCAATGCACGAAAAGCCGAGCGACCTCTTTTGGCGTGAGGCAGGTAATCTCACCGCCAATCGCCTGCGGCTTCTGAATGTTTGCAAAGGGACTCAATGCGCACCAACTACGCCTCACCGCCTCGCGGAAAATGCAGCGCAGATCTCTGATTCGATTGCCAATGGTAACCGGTTCCAAATCCAATTCACTGAGCCATTCCTCCGCCGCCTCCTGTGTAATCAGGCTCACCGGAATTTCACCGAAATCCTCGGCGAACATTTCGCCGACGCTTTGAAGACCCTGGATATGCTTTGGGGTTACCCCCTTCACCCGTTTTAGGTTGAGGTAGAACTTCAGCAGTTCGTTAAAGCTTTTGACGCCGCCAGCGGGACGGGCGTGTTTCATATAAAAGGCAACAGCTTCCTTGAGGGACGCCGTGCCGCCCAGCGTGATGAAGGCATCATGAGCATCGTTCAGTTGCGATGCGGTCAATTCCCGGACGGATGACTTTGACTCATCCACGAGGAAAAGCATGCCGCTTTGAAATTCAGTGCCTCTTGTCTCCTTGTGGCCGAAAAGCCAAGTCTTTGCCTTTTCCAGGGTTTTGAAGTGTTTGACAATCTCCTTGCCCCCCGTGAACCGCTTACCGAGCCGAACCTTCCACAGCCCGCCCCTTTTTTTCGCAACCTTCCACACCCCAACTCCGGGGGGCAGGCCTGCAATACTGCACCGGGATTGTTTGACCTCCTCGGAATTATCTGTCGGCTTGTCCTGCTTTGATTTTGATGAACTGCTGAAGAAATCTCTCATGCTCAGAGATACAGTCCCGTTTTGAACAATGAAGGTATCCTGCACCACGCCGCGCCGAATCACCGTCGATGCGGGACGCGAGGCCCAACAGAACCGCGCCGATGTGGAAATGGGATGTAAGCGGTATACCAAGCGCCTCTATCCAAGCCGGGAAAATCCGGGCAGGATGGTGGCATGCATAGCGAAGCGATTCGGGACGAGTTGTTGAAGGTTGACCGGCGAGGGCGGGTGCGGGTATCGGCGAAGCGGCGGGAGGCGTTGTTGGATGAATTCGAGCGGTGCGGAGTGAGCGCGGCTGAGTTTGCGAAGCAGATCGGAGTGCGTTACCAGACGTTTGCGACATGGCGGCAAAAACGCGCCAAGTGCAAAGCGGCGGTGATGGAGAGCCCTTTCGTGGGGGTGCCTGCGCGAGGTCCTCACCAAACTGCCCGCGCTCACCAACCAGCAGATCAAGGACTGGACCCCGGCAGCCTACGCCCGCCAACTCCGCGAGCAACAGCGCGCCACCCTCCGCCGCGCATCATAAATCTCGTAGCGATACCGCTACGAGATTTATGACATCCACCGATCCTCTTGCACCCATCCTGTCAAGAGGTGCTCGACGCACCGCTTACTGTCCATCTGAGTGCGGTAGCACAATATGTGGGGGTGACAACGCAACCGCCGACCTCAGTATCGCATTCCCTGGGACGGCTTTTCATCAGAGACTCCACGGTGGGTTTTAACTCGTGGCGGCGGGTTTCTAACGAGAGGGCAGGTATGAATCAAGAATAGCGGCATCTAACTCGCCTGGGACGATTTTCGGGGAGAGTAAAATGGTGCGGTAAGGATGG
>SESG01036182.1_pt1 | contig 14602 bp, 11 predicted proteins | sample 3171421 | NCBI WGS metagenome assembly SESG01 (sample SAMN10866946, study PRJNA518727) | freshwater metagenome | biome: subpolar coniferous forest; feature: holomictic lake; material: water; isolation source: holomictic Lake 227, 6 m and 8 m depth | place: Canada: near Kenora, Ontario | collected... | reverse complement strand
GTGTCTATGGTTTATAGTCCCTCTTTTTATTTATTTTGCCTGGCGGATATATGGCATAGTCAAAACTTATAATAAATTTACTAATGTTAAAACCCGCGATCGGATATTCGTGACTGTGTCACCGATAAAAACTATTATTAAATACTCTTTATATTTTTTGGCTTTTGTATTTTTTGTTATTGCTTTGGCGAGACCTCAGGGCAAACTCTTGAATGATGAAAGAGAGTTTTCAGGGATTGATATTATGGTAGTGGCGGATGTGTCTTCCAGTATGGGAGCGCTGGATCTAAAACCTGACCGTATGACTGTAGTAAAAGACGGGTTAAAAAGGTTTGCTGATTCTTTGTCTGGGGACAGGATTGGTATGATATGTTTTGCAGGTATTAATTTTATCCAGTGTCCGCTCACTGTGGACTATGAGGCCTTTGATCTCATAGCGGATAATATTTATCCTGGTATGCTTGCCAAAGACGGGACTTCTATTGGGGATGCGATAGAATATGGGATTAAACGACTTTTAGAAAAAGGCGAAAAATCCAGAATTATGATTCTCATAAGCGATGGGGAAAATATGTACGGGGAAAATCCAATAACCGCAGCTAAAGCCGCTGCTAAAGAGAATATAAGGATTTATACCATAGGCGTAGGCACTTTGCAGGGTGGTAAAATTCCCGATGGCTATGATGCTTGGGGCAGACCATTTTTTAAAATATACAATGGGCAGGAAGTGGTTACGAAACTGGACGATGCTGAGTTGAAACAGGTCGCAGGACTCACAGGCGCAAAATACTACAGAGTGACAGACGCAAATGCTTTTGCAGGCATAAATGCTGATATTGGAAATATGGAAAAAAATAAATCAAAAGAAAAACAGCAAAGAAGGTTTGAAGAAAATTATTGGTATTTTTTGATAGTGGGGCTTTTGTGTTTTGTCTTGTCACTGGCAGTCTCTGTAAATAAAAATAGATTTTAGGGCAAACCTTAAAAACTATTTTATCAACATCCAAAGTGCCACTAAAACCTGCACTCCAGCGAAAAACCTGTCTAAAAACTTTCTGTCCACTTTTACGGATAACTTAGAGCCAATCAGCGCTCCAAAAAAAACTACCACCGATAAAATCAAACATAACTTCCAGTCAATATGTCCTGATAAAGCGTGGCCTGTGACGCCTGTGAGGGCGGTGAGGACTATCATAGCAGAAGAAGTGGCGACTGCTACTTTTATGGGGACTCCAAAAATCAAAGTCATAAGAGGGACTTTCGCAAAACCCCCACCTATACCTATAATACTGGAAACGAACCCCGCGGCAAAAGAAATCGGAATGCCAAACCACAAGTTTATATAGTAAACAGTGCCGTGCTTTTCTCGGTGTAAAAAGCCGGATTTTTTATTTTTATCGGAAGGGGGTTTAGTTTTTGGAAAAAACATAAGGGCTGCCGAAAGTAGCATTATGACTGCGAAAACGATTTGTAATGTTTTTGCCTGAAACAAGTTGGAATTATAACTGCCAATATAAGCGCCAAGCATAGTCACTGGTTCTAAAAGAAAAAATATCCGCCAGTCAATTAATTTATTAGAGTGATAGATTACCGCTGCTGTCAGGCTCATAACCAACATAATGGCAAGGGAAGTGGCTACTGCCGAATGAAAAGGGAGATTGGCTTGAAGGAGCAAAGGCACATACAAGACTCCGCCCCCGAGCCCGAGCATAGAAAATAAGATAGAGACAGTAAAAATTGAAAATAAAAGTAAAGGCGTCATTTATTTATATAAGCCGTTAAAATCATTCGCCCGAATTTTAAATAACTCGGCGAACATTTTTGTGGAGTCCTTTAAAAAATTTACTTTTGTGGCAGGAGAGTCAAACCAGTCCACGGGAGTTTCTTTTATTTTGTAGCCCAGCTTGTGAGCTATGTATAAAACTTCCACATCAAAACCAAAGCCAGGTATAGTCTGGCGCTTAAAAATATTTTCTAAAGTTTCGCGTTTGAAACTTTTGAAACCGCATTGGGTATCGTGTATGGGCAGTCCTGTGACAAGGCGCATAAGCAGATTAAAAACTTTACCGCCAAACTCTCTGAAAAAAGGCTGGGCTAATTTTACAGCCGCACCTTTTATATCTCTGGAAGCGATTACTATGTCGGCACCACTTTCGTGGAGCGGAGCAAAAGTATCAAAAAATTCTATAGGGGTGGACAGGTCAGCATCGGTGAAAAGCGCGATATCTTTTTTTGCATTCAGCATACCAGTTTTTATGCAATACCCTTTGCCACGGTTGGGGCTGTGAGTGAGCACGCGAAGATTGAGGTCTTTAAAAGTTTCGGCGACTCCTGCGGTCTTGTCTGTACTCCCATCATTTACCACGATAATTTCATAATCATACTGGCGGGCAGTCACATAAGTTTTAATTTTTTCCAAAGTGGCAGGCAAGCGTTGTTCCTCGTTGTAAGCGGGTATGATAATAGAAATTGAGTACATGCCAACTCCTTAATAGAATTAAAGTTATTAAAATAATAAAAGTATTATAATTGTAAAAACTGAAAAGGTAAAGGCAAAAAGTTTGGAAAACAGTAGCTTTATTTAAGCCACAAAAACAGGCTATTTCCCAAGCAAAGGCTAAATATAGGGATAAATGGCAAATACCACAAGATATGGTATATATTTACCTAAAAAACCCCTTGACATAACTATATTTTGTCCTTATAATTCCTTTCCTAAAAAGAAATGAGTTGACGATAAGCATAAATCATATAAGTTAGCATATATCAAATTTCAGGAGAAGACCATGGACACGAAAAAACTTATTGACCCCGTGCTTTCTGAGAACGCGCGGACAGTTTTAAATCGCAGATATTTTGGAAAAGATGAAAATGGGAATGCCGCCGAGGACGCAAAGGGAATGTTTTTTAGAGTTGCCAAAAACATCGCTTCTGCTGACCTTCTATATGATAAGAAAGCGGACTTGGATAAAACCATACTGGAGTTTTATGACCTTATGGCTAACCTGGAGTTTCTACCAAACTCGCCTACCCTTATGAATGCGGGCAGAGATATGCAACAATTGGCCGCCTGTTTTGTTTTGCCGATTGAGGACTCCATAGAAGATATTTTTAACGCTGTAAAATATGCCGCGCTCATACACAAAAGCGGCGGGGGTACTGGTTTTTCTTTTTCTAAATTGCGCCCAAACCGGGATAAAGTAAAAACAACCAATGGCGTGTCTTCGGGACCAGTGTCTTTTATGAAAGTTTTTAATGCCGCGACAGAGGCCATAAAACAAGGGGGCACCAGGCGTGGTGCCAATATGGGAATTCTTCGTGTAGACCATCCGGATGTCAGAGAGTTTATTACTTGTAAAACGGATAATGCGGATATAACAAATTTTAATATTTCTGTGGCTATCACAGAACGGTTTATGCAGGCAGTAAAAAATGGGAGCAAGTATGACCTGATAAATCCAAGGGATGGAAAAGTTTTTGGGCAGGAAGACGCACGAGAAATTTTTGAAATGATTGTAGATAATTCCTGGAAAAACGGCGACCCTGGAATAATTTTTATAGATGCGATAAACAAAGATAATCCAACACCACACATTGGCGCTATAGAGTCCACCAATCCTTGTGGCGAACAACCCCTGCTTCCTTATGAAGCTTGCAATTTGGGTTCTATAAATTTGGCGATTATGATTACCAAAGATAAAAAAGTGGATTATCAGCGGATAAAAGAAGTGACGCATAAAGCTGTGCATTTTCTTGACAATGTCATAGATATGAGTCGCTATCCGTTGGACCTGATAGATAAAATGGTTCGCGCGAATAGGAAAATAGGCCTTGGAATAATGGGCTGGGCAGATATGCTTATAGAACTCGGGCTCAGTTATAATAGTGTACAAGCCACAAAACTTGCTGAAGAAGTAATGGCTTTCATACACGCAGAAGCCAGAAACGCCTCAACGAAGCTCGCGGAAAAAAGAGGCGTGTTCCCAAATTTTAAAGGGTCAGTCTATGACGGAAAATTGAAACTCAGAAATGCGACTCTGACTACGATAGCGCCGACAGGAACACTGAGTATCATAGGCGATTGTTCTTCAGGCATAGAACCGCTTTTTGCAGTGGCCTTTACAAAAAATGTTATGGACAATGATAAGCTTCCTGAAGTAAATCAGATATTTTTAAGAATGGCGAAAGAGGGCGGTTTTTACAGCGATGATATGCTCAAGGAAGTGGGGAAGACAGGGCATTTGCATAATGCGAAAGGAGTGCCGGAGAATATTAAAAAAATATTTGTGACCGCACACGATATCGCGCCAGAGTGGCATATCAATATGCAAGCGGCTTTCCAAAAAGCTACGGACAACGCAGTGTCAAAAACCGTGAACTTTAACTCTGATGCCACAAAAGAAGATGTAAAAAAAGTTTATATGATGGCATATGATACAGGTTGCAAGGGAGTCACCATTTATCGTGATGGGTCCAAAGAAGGACAGGTCTTAACTGTGGGCGATAAAAAAAGTTCTGGGACAGTGGTGCAGACAGCGCTCACGGCGTCACACGATTTAGAACCGAGAAAAAGACCAGCAGTGACTTTTGGCAAGACCATTAAAATGAAAACTGGTTGCGGTAATTTATATGTCACCATAAATGAAGATGAGAATGGGCTCTGTGAAGTTTTTACAGCTATGGGAAAATCAGGGGGCTGTGCTGCGGCGCAATCCGAATCCGTAAGTCGGCTCGTGTCAGTGGCCTTGAGAGCGGGAGTAAAGCAGGATATTATTGTAAAGCATTTGCGTGGAATAAGGTGTCCGGCCCCAGCGTGGCAGGAAGGCGGCATAGTGTTGTCTTGCCCTGATGCCATAGGTATCGCTCTGGAGAAATATATGCACGAAAAGAAAGATACAAATGAAAAGTTTATTTTTAAATTGGATGAAGGCAGGCAGTTCACAGGAGAAATGTGTCCAGAATGCGGGGCGACTTTAGAGCACGAGGGCGGTTGTAATGTGTGCAAAATATGCGGATATAGTAAGTGTCTGTAAAAAAGTAGGTTTTTGGGCATATTTTGCTTCATTTATAGACTTTAATAGGGTTTGGGGACTGTGTAGGCACTAAAAATTATTGCCAAAAGGCAGAAGTTGTGTTATAGTTTAAATTAACGAAAAGGTTTAAAGTATATATAATACGAGAGCGCGATTAAAACTGAGTGGGGAAAATAATGCCCCACTTTTTAATTTTTGAGGTTGTATGGACGAGCATAAACCGCTAAAAGACAGAATTTTAGAGCTGATAGAGCCCACTATAAAGGATTCTTTTCTTGACCTTGTGGAGATTGAAGTGGATGGCGGGACTACGGCGCATATCCGGCTTTTTATTGATAAACTTACTGGCGGGATAACGCTGGATGAGATAGCGAAAATAAGTTCTGAAATAGTGAAACTTCTTGACGCTCACGAAAAAGAACTTTTTAAGGAAAGTTATGAAATAGAAGTTTCTTCGCCTGGGATAAACAGGCCTTTGAAAAAACTTGAGGACTTTCACAAATTTACGGGTGAAAAAGTAAAAGTAATTACCAGAGAAAAGATAGGAAATGACACGGTCTTTTTTGGTTTTATAAAAGAAGCCGTGGATGGCAAGCTGATGCTTGACCTAAAAAACGGGAACCTGGTTGAAATACCTTTTGAAAAGGTAAAGAAAGCCAACCTCGACAGAGATGTGTTTTAGAAGACACAGTTACCCACAGAGAGAGGAAAAAAATGAGCAACGAAATTACAGAAATGATGCACAACATCGCGAAATTAAAAAAGATTGACGAGAAAGAGCTGATCATGGCTGTTGAAAGCGGGATTACTTCTGCCGTTAAAAAAGTTCATGGGATTAAACCTGTTATCAGAGGGGAAATGAAAGATGGGGGAATAAAATTTTTCTGGACAAAAAAAGTCACTGAAAACTCCAAAGATGAATTTACCGAGATTGGGCTTTATGATGCTAAAAAAATAGATGCCGGTGCTCAAGTGGGGCAGGATATAGAGGTAGAGTTTAATCCAACAGAGTTTGGAAGAATAGCCGCCCAAACTACCAAACAGGTCATTACGCAGCGCATAAGAGAGATAGAAAAAGAGCAGATATACAATGATTACAAAGACAAAGAAGGCGAAGTGGTAACAGGCATAGTGCATAATACAGAACACGGGGACTATATTGTGGATTTAGGCGTGGCACAGGGAATTTTAAAAGAGCGCGAGCAGGTCCCAAAAGAAACTTATAAAATAGGCGAACATATCAGGGCGATAATTATTAAAGTAAATAAAAGTAAAGGCGGCGCCGTACTTGAACTTTCACGCACACATCCTAATTTTATAAAAAAGATTTTTGCGCTTGAAGTGACTGAAGTGGATCAGGGCATAGTGGAAATAAAATATATAGCCAGAGAACCGGGCGTAAAGACAAAAGTGGTAGTCACCAGTAATGACCCGCATGTAGATCCTGTAGGTGCCTGCATAGGCGTGAAAGGCTCGAGAATACAGACCATCATAAGTGAAATCCACGGAGAAAAAGTAGATGTGGTGCTCTATAGCGATGACATAAGAAAATATCTTGAAAGTGCGATAGCGCCTATCAAAATAAAAAACTTATATATTGATGAAGTCAACAAATATGCTGTGATTGCCGTGCCTGATGATCAGTTCTCACAGGTCATAGGAAAAAACGGAGTGAATATGCGGCTGGTCGCTAAAATAACAAAGTGGAAAGTATCAGTGCTTAGAGAAAGTGAATATGGCGAGGAAAGACTTGCAATTATGAAAGCGGCTTTGAACGAGCAGATTGAGTTTGACTTGTTTAAACTCAGCGAGGATATCCCTGTAAAGACATTGATAGAGCTTAAAAAACATGCCATAAAAAACTTGAAAGATTTTGCGCTCGCTGAAGAAAGCGTGCTTGCAGAACTGCTTGGAAAGACCCCCGAAGAAATAAAATTATTGAGGGAGAAAGCTGCCAACCTTATGGAACATATAGAAGGGGGCAAAACCGAATGAGAATAAGCGAATATGCAAAGACAAGAGATGTAAGTTCTAAAACAGTAATGGAAGAACTAAAAAAAATGGGTGTGGAAATAAAAACAGCAACTACCACTATGCCAGAGGAAAAAATACCTCAAATAGATGCAATTCTTAAAACTTTAAAAAGTGCCCCAGAAAAAGAAGGGCATAAAGAAACACATGTGAAAGCACACGAGGAAGAACATAAAACAAAAGCAGTGCCGCATAAACATACGACCACTACAAAACACGAGACTGTAGAAGCACCGAAACATCCGCATACTGCAAAGCACGCGCCTGTAGAAGCACCGACACATCCACATACTGCAAAGCACGCGCCTGTGGAAGCACCGATACATACACATACTGCAAAGCACGCGCCAGTGGAAGTGCCTGTAGTAAAACCAGAACCAGTGAAGATTTCAACTCCTGTGCCTGTGATAGTACCAGTACCTGTGGCAAAAATAGAGCCAGTCACGATTTTGACACCTGCGCCTGTGATAGCGCCAATTCCTGTAGCGCCGGTTATTCCAGAAGTTGCAGTCATACCTGAAATAAAAAAAGAAATTATTGAAATAAATAGAAATATGACTGTTGGGGAGCTCGCAAAACATTTGGAAATAAAACCAAATGAACTGATAAAAAAACTTATGGGAATGGGAGTGCTGGCTTCGATAAATCAGCCCCTCAATGATGAAGCCACCCAGATAATGGCTGCCGAGTATAATAAAGAAGTAAAATATAAAGATGTCTATGGCGATGATATTTTTGCGGATGAAGAAAAAGAAGATGAAAGTCAAATGACGCACAAGGCACCGATAGTGACAATTATGGGACACGTGGACCACGGAAAAACCTCTTTGTTGGATGCTGTGAGAATGTCGGATGTAGTGTCCACAGAGCACGGCGGAATAACTCAAAAAATCGGAGCATATATTGTACATACCCCAAAAGGCGAAATTGTATTTTTAGATACTCCAGGACATGCTGCTTTTACAGCTATGCGCGCACGCGGAGCTCAGGCCACGGATATAGTAATTCTCATAGTGGCAGCGGATGACGGAGTTATGCCTACTACGGTGGAAGCCATAGACCACGCCAGAGCGGCAGGTGCGCCGATAATAGTCGCCATAAATAAAATTGATAAAGATGGCGCCCAACCAGAACGAGTAAAACAGGAACTGACAAAATATAATCTGCTTCCGGAAGAATGGGGCGGAAAAAACCAGTTTGTAGAAATCTCAGCGAAGAAAAAAATAGGAATTGATAAACTTTTAGAAACTGTTTTGCTGGAAGCTGAAATGATGGAACTGAAAACAAATATAAATCGTAAGGCGGCAGGAGTAATTATTGAAGGTAAAGTGGACAAGGGGCGCGGTTCAGTGGGCACAGTCCTTGTTCAAAAAGGAACACTGCGCGTGGGAGATTCGTTTATCACCAATATGACCTGTGGAAAAGTTAAAGCGCTTTTTGATGATCACGGCAAGCGCATAAAAGAAGCTAAGGCCTGTATGCCCGTAGAAGTGTTGGGCTTTGAAGAGGTCCCGACGGCAGGAGACAAATTTAAAATTTTGGAAAATGAAAGAGAAGTGCGCGTGATTTCTGAACGCAGGCGTGAAGATTTGAAACGCATTATGGAAGACAAAAAACGCAGAAAAATAACTCTTGAAGATTTAAAAATAAAAATAGACCAAGGCGCTGAGAAAAAATTGCTCCTGATAGTAAAAGGCGATAGCAACGGCTCTATAGAAGCTTTGGGAGACGCTATTTTGAGATTGTCCTCGGAGACGGAAATAAATGTCCAGATAATTCACAAAGATGTGGGAGATATTACCGAGAGTGATGTCTTGCTCGCGGATGCTTCCAATGCTATTATCATCGGATATTTTGTTTCTGTACTGCCTGCTGCCAAAGAATTGGCAAAGACGGAAGGCGTGGAAATTAAAATGTATCATATAATCTATGAAGTAGTGGATGCGATAAAGGCCGCTATGGAAGGGCTTTTGGAACCAGAGTATGAGACGGTAAAAATCGGCGAAGCTGAAGTGAGACAGACCTTTAAAATAGTCAGCGACAATGTGATTATTGCTGGCTGTTATATAAAAACTGGAAAGGCCTATCACGATTCCACTGTTTCTATTTTCCGTGGAGGAATGGAAATCTTGAAAACAAATGTAAAGTCCTTGCACCGTTTCAAAGATACTGTAAAAGAAGTGAAAGAGGGCTATGAATGTGGAGTAGTCGCTGAAAATTATCCTGAACCTAAAGAAGGGGATGTGATATTATTCTTTGAGGAAAGACAAAAACTTAGAAAAATATAATTTCTGGAATATAATGAAAGAGCAAAGGACGGCTAAATGAAAAATGTAAGAAAACAACGCGTAGAAAGCGTTATGAAAAGAGAAATAAGTTCTGTTATTATGCGCGATATAAAAGACCCAAAAGCGCACGCGGCTTTGGTGAGCGTACACAGAGTTGACTTGACTGACGATATGCGCATAGCCCATGTCTTTGTGAGTGTTATGGCGGAAAAGGAAATCAAGGAAAAAACTTTTAAGGCCTTAAGGACAGCTTCTGGGTTTGTCAGACACGAGGTGGGGGAAGCTATGCGCCTGCGCTACAATCCAGAGATAATTTTTGAACTGGATGAAACGCAAAGTGAAATTATAAAGATAGAGAGTCTTTTCAGAAAATTGGAGGACGAGAGAAAGAAAAATGAACCAAGCGCAGAGTAAAGAAATAGGAAGCGTGTTATTAAAGAGCCGGAGCGTATTGCTCACCACCCATATAAATCCAGATGGAGACGGTATAGGGTCGGGACTGGCTTTGATGAACGAGCTTTTGCGCAGGGGCAAAAATGTAGAGTTTATAAACAGGGATACAGCTCCTAAAATGTATTCTTTTTTACCTAACAGCGATAAAATAAAAACTGCAAAAAAAATAACAAAGTGTTATGACGCTATGGTAGTGCTGGAATGTCCAGACCTTTCGCGCAATGGGAATATTCTTGATTATGACAGGCAGTGCGGAAAAATATTGAACATTGACCATCATATGGGAAATGGCATGTACGGACATATTAATGTGGTAGAACCAAAAGCTGCGGCAGTGGGAGTACAGATATTCCAACTAATGAAAGAGTTGAAGTGGAAAATAAGCCCAGTTGTAGCGGCATGCCTTTACACTGCCATAGTCACAGACACTGGCTCATTCAGGTACTCAAATACTACCCCTCAAGTGCATCGTATAGCGGCGGAACTATTGGAACTTGGCGCAAATCCTGACCAAATATGTTCGGAAGTTTATGCCACTTCAAAAAAAAGTACAAGGTTATTTACTGAAATGCTCAAAGTAATGAAACTGGAAGATAAGTTTGGATACAGCTATTTAACCCGCGCTATGTTTAAAAAAACTGGCGCAGAGGAAAGTGAAACGGATAATTTTATCAATACCATACGCTCGATAAAAGGTATTGAAATATCTATATTGTTCAAAGAAACTCTTTCGGGAACGGTGAAGGCGAGCTTCCGCTCAAAAAATGGCACGGATGTAAACCTCCTCGCAAAAAAATTCGGTGGTGGGGGACATATGCACGCCGCTGGCTGTGCCATTGACAAGCCCATAAAAACGGCAATCGCAATGGTAATAAAAGAGGTTAGAAAATATCTTAAGGGGAAGTAAAAATGCTTCAAATAAAATCCCTTTCTAAAATCCCAAAGGCATTAAAAAAAAGTACTGTGACCATAGGGGCCTTTGACAGCCTTCATTCAGGGCATAAAAAACTCATTATGCAAACCATAAAACAAGCAAAAAAAATAAAAGGGCAAAGTGTACTTTTTACTTTTGCCCAACATCCGGATAAAACCCTCAAAAAAGATAGTGATATAAAACTCATAAGCCATAACTCGGAACGGCTAAAAATATTAAAAAACCTCGGGGTGGACATATTTTTAAATCTGGATTTTTCACAGATATCAGGAATGTCTGCTGAAACTTTTGTAAGAAAAGTGCTACTTGAAAAACTAAAAATGAAATGGATAATAGCGGGGCGTGATTTTGTGTTTGGAAAAAAGGCCAAAGGTAATATGGCGTTTTTGAAAAAAATGGGCGCTGCGGAAGGTTTTAAAGCAAAGACTATGGACACTGTGAAGGTAAACGGCGTAAAAGTAAGTGATACTGCTATCAGAGAGTATCTGCGGCGTGGCGACATAAAAATGGCGGATAAAATGCTCGGCAGACAATACGAAATCTATGGCAAAGTTGCGCACGGCCGGCATATAGGGTTCAAACTGGGTTTTCCCACCGCAAATATAAAAATGACAGGCAGACAGGGACCAGCACTTGGAGTATGGGCGGTTAGGGTAAAAGTGGGAAACCTTATGTATACTGGTGCGGCAAATGTAGGCACGGCCCCGACAATAAAAAATGAAAGCCACCCACTCATAGAGATTTTTATTCTTGATTTTAATAAAAAAATATACGGTAGGAAAATAGCCGTGGTTTTTCTAGAAAAAATAAGAGATGAAAAAAAGTTTAAAAACACCGCACAGCTTATAACTCGTGTGAAAAAAGATATAGAAATTATTAAACGCAGATATTGTGAAAAATGACAAACCTTGAACGCACTCTCAAAATAATACAAAAACAAGAAACGGTAATTATGCCTGCTTCCGTGGTCGCTGTGGTCACTCTTGTAGGAATTCCATTTTTGCTTTGGTTTTTCTTTAGGTATGCTTTGTGGAATATCGTTCTGCTCTTGCTGGCGTGGGGAATTCTCATACCGCTTTTTATGACGGGTATGGCGAGAATTTTTATTATAGAAGAACAGGGCTATATAGCGCGGGTGAGGGATTTGTTTTATTTTAAAAAGCTCTGGTCGGAGTTTTTGCTCCAGTCCTTACTGGCTTATGTGTGTATCGCTTTAGGTCTGGTGCTTATCATCCCAGGAATTATCTTTGCTATGATGTGGGCGCAGGCGCCTTATCATATGGCCTTTGCTAAAAAAGGAATTATCGCGGCAATGAAACAGAGCGTGGAAGATTTTTTCAAGACAGGGTATTTAAATAATATAAAAAAATATATGCTTCTGACAGGATTAAATCTTTTGGGAATTATTTTCTTTATCGTGGGAGAGTTTTATGCTTTTGCGGTAATGTGTGGTTTTCTGGCGTTTGACACGAACATAAATACTAAACTCTAAAACTTAATATCCTCACTGCCTGACATTTTAAACTGATTGCGACCATTGTGTTTGGCGGTATAGAGGGCCTGATCTGCGAGTTTTATCATTTCTCTGGCTGTCTTTATTTTTGGATTCCAAATGCAAATGCCTATGCTTATGGTAAACTTTAATATGCTTTCTTCATATATAAAATCACGCTTTTCTATGGCTTCGCGCAGGCGTTCTGCAAAAAAATAAGAGGACTTGTGAGAGGCCAAAGGCGATATTATAGTAAACTCATCCCCGCCATATCTGCCAATGGTGTTGACGGTGCGGGACCTCGAGGTTAATATCTCGGCCAAACTTTTTAAAACTTCATCCCCAGCCAAATGTCCATAAGTGTCGTTTATTTTTTTGAAAAAGTCGACATCCAGCATAAGCACAGCAAAGGCCTGACGGGTGTGAACGGATTTTTTTAGCTGTTTTGCCAGTTCTGCAAAAATATATTTTTTTGTATAAAGCCCTGTGAGCGCATCTTTATCGGCATCTTCTGTGAGAATTTTTGTTTTTTCGGCAAGGTTGTGATAGCCCTTTCTAAAGGCGTGCACAATGTCACGATAGGTGACTATGCCTTCAAGTTTATCATCTTTTACTACGGGAATTCTTCTGATTCTATTGAGGGACATAAGCATGGTGGCAGTTTCAATATCTTCATCCGGTAAAAGCGTGACAAGCGGGGAGACCATTATATCAGCGGCTTTTTTTGAAAAAATGTTTTCTTTATAAGTAATAAGAGTTTTTATAATATCTCTTTCGGTGATTATGCCTATGGGATTTTGGGTGGAATTGACAATGACAATAGCGCCGATGCGGTGCTGATGCATTTTTTCTATGAGGGAGAATAATGCTTCGTCTTTTTGTGCAGTTAACACATCTCTGACCATAATGTCTTTGATTTTTACCATTCCACGCTCCATTTATTTGATGTTTAATTCTATATTATATAGAGGGAAAAGTCAATTAAACAGGCGCTTTCACAGTACTTTTTCTGCCACAAACACGCTTTTCCAAAGCAAAAGGGGTAGTTGCCAGAAAACGGCCCCTTGCCATATTAAATTGACAGACCTCTTTCTATATATTATAATAAGTTATAATTTTTTAAAAAGAAAAGTTTTGTCTTTTGAAACAAGAAAGTGTGCTGAAAAACCTATATTATTGGGAGGAAACATCATATGAAGACAGTTATTCTTGCAGGGGGATTTGGAACCAGACTTAGACCGCTCACGGTAAATATTCCTAAACCTATGGCTCCCATTATGAACATTCCTATGCTGGAGCATACTATTGAACTGCTAAAAAAACACAATCTTAAAGATATTACTATGATGTTGTTTTTTCAACCAGAAGTCATTACTAACCATTTTAAAGATGGTGCAAAATTTGGAGTAAAGATAAATTATATTACTTCTGACAAAGACCTTGGGACAGCTGGGTGTATGACGCTGGCGAAACAATATTTGAAAAATGACCAGTTTCTTATAATCAGCGGAGATGTGCTCACAAATTTTAATCTTACGGAAGGGATTGAGTTTCACAAAAAAAATCGTGCAGCAGGATCTATCTTTTTAACTCGCGTAAAAGACCCGCTACGCTATGGCATAGTAATTGTGGAAACGGATGGCAGAATTAAAAGGCTTTTGGAAAAACCTTCTTGGGGCGAAGTGTTCAGCGATACAATAAATACAGGAATTTATATTTTTGACCCTTCGATTTTTAAACTCATACCAGATGACACTGATTTTGATTTTTCAAAAAATCTTTTTCCGAAAATGCTTGCAGAAAAAGAACGCCTCTTTGGTTACATTGCAGAGGGGTATTGGCGCGATATAGGCACTCTGGCTGAATATAGACAGACGCACGAAGATATTCTCAACGGTGAGATAGACTGCAGCATAAAAGGCGAACGCAAGAATAAAATTGGCAGTGACTTGTATCTTGGTAAAAATGTAAAGATAAGCGCGACCGCAAAACTCAAAGGGTCTATAGTCATAGGCAACAACTCCACCATTTCAGATGATGTGGAACTTTCAAATGTGGTCATTGGCAACAATTGCTTCATTGATAAAGGCGCTAAACTTGCCAGGACTATAATGTGGGAAAATAACTATATAGGAAAAGAATCAGACATAAAAGAAGCGGCTATCGGCTCAAACAATAAGATAATGGACAAGGTCTATATCGGCGTAGGCGCTGTGATTTCAGATATGTGTGAGATAGGCAAAGAGGCTATAATTAAACCAGAAGTAAAACTTTGGCCAAATAAAAAGATAGAGGAAGGGTCTATTCTTTCTACTTCGCTCGTCTGGGCAGAGAGATGGAATAACAGGATTTTTGACGCATACGGAATTAC
>SESG01003047.1_pt1 | contig 14606 bp, 13 predicted proteins | sample 3171421 | NCBI WGS metagenome assembly SESG01 (sample SAMN10866946, study PRJNA518727) | freshwater metagenome | biome: subpolar coniferous forest; feature: holomictic lake; material: water; isolation source: holomictic Lake 227, 6 m and 8 m depth | place: Canada: near Kenora, Ontario | collected... | reverse complement strand
TTTTTTTCTTAAATAACCATTCATCTTCAAAAATGTGTATTAATCTAATATTTTTATTGTTACATTCGTTTGTTTTATTTAAATGATATGTGTGTTGTTTTCCACCAGCCGTTTCTGAATGCCAATATAACCCATTAAATTCAATTGCTAACTTCTTTTCTGGTATATATATGTCCAATTCCAACGGATATATTTCTTTGCGATTTTGAACCAACATATTAGTAGTTAAGTTTTTAATATAATCAATCAATTCTTTTTCTTCTATTGACTGTCCGCCCGTATTTATTAACGGATTACACGTATAACACCTTGGTACTTGACCATTATCTAAATTTGATTGAGTAACTTCTCCACATTTTACACATTTAAAATCATATTTTTTATTTCCCACACCAACATATATTTCCTTTGTAAATAGTGGTATAAACTTATGATTTAATCTATTTAAAATATTATCAAAAAATATCTCTCTATTCGTTTTAATAGTTTTATTTGTAATATCTTTCTGCATTGCTATTTTAGTATTTTTTATTCTGTGTTGTATTGTTTTAACCAAAAAAACATTTTTAACACCATATTTTAAAAGATTTGAATCCTCATTTATTTTTATACCACGATCCGACTTCATATAATGGGTTGTTCCAAAATTTTTAATAAATGTTGTTTGTTTTTTTAATTTAATATCGTTGTTTTTAGAGGGGTTTGTTGTTCCATATTTTTGTAAATATGTTTGTATTTTTTTAGTTTTAACAGCATTACATCGATTACTGTGTCCTACAATATAATCATTTTGTGGATGTTTAACATCTTGACTACACCCACACTTACACTTTTTTATTTGTGTTAAATCATTTAAAAAATAATAGATTCTATCTTTAAATTTTGTATTTAATGGTAAAAATATTGTAAAATCTAAAATAGCTTTATATATATAATAATATTTTGTGTTTGGTCTATCACAACTTGCCACACAACCAAACTTATTATTAAATTCTAATAATATTTCTTTAATATCACTATTCATAAATATTCCTTTTTAAATAATATAGTTCCACAATCCCAAATTCTATCATAACCACTATTTTTCATATTTTCTCGTTCACTTAATTTTTCATTAAATATCTTCAATTTATTTTTTAACACACTTTTTCTAAAATTAAACCGATATGTTCTGTGTAGATAATCCTTTGTATACCAATAAGACGGTCTAGTATTTTTAATTTTATTAAATCCTAATTTATAGTATAAATTACCTTGCGACCACCTACGATCCGCATATGATATAATTGTTTTAGGTTTATAGGTTCTTTCAAAATATGATAATAGTTTACCAGCCCCACCCATTATATTAAAATGTGAAATAGTTGCATATCTACTTAATTCCCAACAATTATCAGTATGTTTTCTACCTAAAACCGTTCTAAATTTAGCAAACGTCATAACACCAACTAAACGAGTTTTATAAAATAATCCTAAATGTTTATTTGATTTATCTTTTCCTTGTATGTGATATTTATTTAAAAACTTATCTTTCAATTGTGGTGTTATTTTATTTACAACACATTTTCTAGCAGCAATACTATATTTTGTTAATCCTAATATATTTTTTAAACGATTTTTAACAATATCCCAATTAAACATAATTTCATCAGCAAATAAATGTATCAACCGAATCCCATTTTCTTCTGCCCGTTCTAGTTTATCTAAATGATATTTTGAGTCTGTTCCCATCGATTCAGAATGCCAATAAAGCCCATTTGCTTCAATACCAACTTTTTTTTCTGGTATATAAACATCTATTTCATACGGTTTAATTATAGATCGAGTATTTGTAACAATTGCAACATATTTTGATAAAAGTGTTATTATTTTTTGTTCAATATTTGTATTTTTAGTGCACATTGGACATCGCAATTTATTTATTTCATAATACCAATGGTCAAAAATAGTATTACATGTTATACACTGCCATTTATAGGGTTTATCATATCCAGAACCACTATATTCTTCCCTAGTAAACAATGCTTTAATTCCAATTTTTTTAGGAAATTGAGAAAAATTATCAAACATTTTATCTAAAATTTTATTACGCCTTGGATCAACACCAATTAACGTTTTTGATTTACAAATACCAGAACAATAATATTTCCTATTTTTTCGATATTCTCTTAAAATATCTTTTCCACAAGTATCACACTTAACAGTTTTTAAATACGACCAACTATTTCCAGTAAATTTTCTAATAACTCCATTTTCCGGTATTTGCATACCTTTATCATATTTTTTATTTAAATTATTATTAATAAAATAATTTTTCTTACACGTATTATTACAAAAATTCATTTTTGTTTTAATTTTATCTGAAATTCTTCGATATATCTCAGTATTACAATACAAACAATTTGTTTTATAATAATAAATCCAACCATAGTTAGTTAATTTTTTAAATTTATTATCACCACATAAAATATAATTTGATTCGTGCATTTGCATTATTATACCAGTATCATAATAATTGTCAATAAATAAAAAACAAGGGGTTATTTCTAACCCCTTGACAAATCTATCTTTTTAACTTATAGATAGATATGTGCGGCACCTGGGACGAATGCGGACCCAAGGTTCTTGCAGATAATCAAATGGTAGAACAGATTGCTACCAAAGATATGATCGACTACACCATAACGTGTAAGCAAACCAACTCTTGGTGAGAAATCGTTAGGACCAATTGTTCTCTGTATCATCACTGGAATATAAGGACAATATACAATACCAGTGTCATAGTATTCAGCACCCTTGTAACCAAGTAATGCATATTCAACAACTTCTGTACGTGGGCCTAACTGATACTGTGCTTCGGTACGGGTGTCACGGTAGATGTTAAAACGTCCACCAACACTACCAACTTTAGCAACACCAGAGGGCTGTGTATTTACGTTGCCGTTTACAGGCATGAACTTGAATTCGGGTAACATTTCAAGCATTGAACAAACGCGAGGGGTTGCCACGATGAAGTTGGCTGGACCACGACGGTTATTGATTGCGATACGGTTGGCTTCTACAATTACTCGTGCATAGAAGTCACGACCACGTTCACCCAACCAACGTGCATCGGCTGAAGCGGCGTACCAGAACGAATAGCCCTGACCTTTAGATGGATTTGTGGTTCCAACGTTTAGGCAGATTTGAATCATACGCATGATCATTTCACGGTCTATTTCAGCTTGAATTTCATAACTCATAGCATTGGTCATTTCGTTGTCAATGTCAATACCATTCATGTTCTTCAAGTCCTGTTCGAGTTCGATTGACCATTTGGCTGCTAGTTTACGAGTACCAGCTTCTACGGCTGTCTTTTCGAGAGATAGTGTCATCTGGGGAATTTTTCCTGTTAATTCAAACTGACTTAACAATGCAGCAACACCATTATCAACGGACATACCTTCAAATACTCCAGTAGCACCACTTAGTTTATCGCTTGAAGTACCAGTATAAGAAGTGCGAAGGTTATTCCAACCAACTTCACCGCCATTGGCTGTACTTGCACCAGCGTTCCAAGGTTGTGTCGCGCAGGTATTGCCATCTTGACAAGCTGCACCATTTGCGAGTGATGTTTCGTCATATTTGTAACGAAGTGCAAACGCTAAACCTACGGGACCACTCATTGGCTGTACGCCAACAATTTCATTGGTTATTAGTTCTGGAAATGTACGACGAATCATAGGTATTAAAACCTTTGGTAGACGTGCATCGCCCTGTGCGTAGGTGTCACCACTAAACTGGTTAGGTGAGTTTGTGCCTGTATTACCAAAAACCCCACCATTCTGTGCTTGTGATGTTTCGCGTAAGCACCACTGCTCTTGATTTTCAAGTAGCACTGCGGTACTTAAACGTTTGTGTGAATCTTCGATTGGTGCAACCTTATCACTTGTATAATCAAGGATGGGTTTCCACTTTTCAATTAGCATTTTTGCTCGTCCTCTATCAATATAACCAGGTCCATTATTCATAATTTTTTCTTTCTCCTTTTTCTTCAAACAAATATGCGTTAGCATATCATTAAAAATCTTTCATAAATATTTATTAAACTTTGAAACGATTTAACAAATATTTATTTTACTGATCTAACCCTTTCAAATATTCACCAACTCGTGAAAATTCTTCTGTTTCAGATTCTTTTGAAATGTTATCAACGATTGTAGATTTTGGTAGTGTAACCTTTTCAGTAATTACTTTAGATTTTTTGGTTTCAGATTCTTTTAGAACTTCACGTTTATCTTCATCGTCTTTTTCGTACATATCTAGAACATATTTAAAATTGGCTTCTATTTCATCAGATTTCTTACCTTCGAGTAATTTAGTAACGAATTTTTGTTTATCGGCTGGAAGGTCTTTAATCTTACTTTCTAGTAAAATTTTAGAATTTGTTGTAAGAATTTCTTGTTTAAGTACGGCTGATTCTTTGATAGTTTTGTTTAGTTCGCCTTTTAGTTTTTCGATAGTTTCGTGACCATCTTTGAGGGCTTCTTTGAAATTTTCACTAATAAACTCTTCATCAACTGCTACAATTTTCTTAATTTCGTTAATCATTTTCTTTGCGCGGATATTTTCGATAGCTTCTTTCAATTGTTCTGTTGGGATTGATTCTGTGATGTATAGGTCTAGGTAGTTAGAAACTTTAGAAACTAATTCTTCACGAAGACCTTCTGCGCCTTTTTTCAATTCGTTTTCGTATTTTTCGATAACGTTTGTTAGTTTTGCGGTATGGCCTTCGTCAAGTTTTTGAATAACTGCTTTAAATTTCTTTGTATGATCTTCGTCTATGGCTTCGATTAGGGCTTCTAATTTGCCAGAATGTTCATCGTCCATTTTTTTGAGTTCGTTTTCTACGACGAGATCTATTCGATTTTTAGATGTTAATTCAACAGCTTCATTAAACGAATCAGCTAATGACTTTTTAACTTCATCTGTCAAAATATCTTTACCAATGGATTCCAGTATTTTTTCTATATTCATTATTGATTCTCCTTATTATCGCTTTGAACGTCATCTTTCATACGTATCTTTAATTTTTCTGAAACTGCTGATTGTAAATCTGCTTTTGCTTCTGCAAAATTTTCATCGAAAATATGCTTTATAAAAGTATTAATACAAACTTTATCCTTTGTCATAATAATTTCCTTTTAATTATTTATCTACCTTTGTGTTAAAACTAGTGTTTTTTATATACAGTACCACCAATTGCTAATTTAGAACAATTAGTAGCAGAAAATGTTCTAATTCTATCACATTTAGGTAATGATGTATAATTTTCCCCATCAACTGCTGTAACTAACATTCTTATTTTTCCATATTTATCAAAAAGAACTCTTGTATTTCCTGCTGGACTTCCCCCACCCCTTACACATTCTTGTGGTATTTTTAATTTACCATTTAGAACCATTACATCGCCAGCTCGTTTTGATGAATCTGTTTTTGAATCGTTTGTTCTTATTGTCCAAACAGTAAAAAGTTCAGTACCACCGTTTGTTTCAGAAAAAATTAAATTAGATAACTCTTTATTGTTATCTGGCAAGTCTAAAACTTGTACTATTTTTTCGTATAATAATGAAATATTTTTTAAATCATCCATTTATTTACTCCATTATAGATCATCATGAACCGTTGGACTATCATTATCTTTTCTTTCATCAGATAATCCTTCTCTATAAGCATTTAATTCAGCAAATGAATATAAAGCAAATAAATACTTTTCTAAATTAAAAAATTTACCAAATCCTAATTTTTTAATATATTCAGCATATTTTTTAACTAGTTCTTTAGGTTCTAAATCTTTAAATTGATTTAAAAAATCTTCAAGTTGCATAAATGTAACTTCGGTTGTATCTGTTTCTATTTCTGACTGTCTATTTTTAATTATATCGCCTAATTCACTAGATTTATTAAAAATACCTTCATATAAATTTTCTAATTGTATTACTTCTTTTGGATTATTCATTGTTTGTCTCCAATTTTATCTAATATTTTAGGATCAATTTCACCATGTTTAATTCTACTAACATTGTGCATACGTTTTCGTGTATCTTCTTTATCATCTTCTTGTTCATTAAACATCATAGTACCTAACACGTCAGCTATTGGTTTTAATTCGTTTGTACGGGGATCGTCCATAAAAACTTGCCAACCGTTTGGTGTTCTAATTGCTCTTACTTTACCATTATAGTTTTCAAGTGATTTTATATTCTTAAAACGATTTATAACAATTTTTGGAATATTATTAAAAATACCTTCATATAAATTTTCTAATTGTATTACTTCTTTTGTATTATTCATATGGTTAACCTTATTTCTTCAAAGCTTCTAAAAATAATTGAAAACTATGTTTAATATAGGTATCAACATCCTTTTTAGGAAGACTATTTAAACGACATTCTAAACTGTTGCAAGCAAGTTCAACAATTTGTCCACCTTCTTCTATAACAAATTGACGATTTTCTAAAATTGAATCAACAGTTTGATTAATTGAAGGACAATGTACAACATCTAAACAAATTAATTTAAAATTTTCTACTAAATTTATATCTCCAGTAGGTTTTAATGAACCAAGTGCTCTGGAACTTAATCCAATTTTAATATTGTCTGTTATTAACGATTTAAGAATTGCGCCGGATGGTGTACTAAGTACTTTACTTTTACCATAGAATGAATTATTATCCTTTTGCTCAAGTTTTACTACACTATGGCAACATTTCTCCAAATTTACTTCAACAGAGTTTTCCGGGTGGCCTAGTTCTCCCAAGGCGCGTCCTGTTATAATAAATTCTTTATTATATCTATCAACTTCATTTACCATCTCGTTTAGATCATATATTCGACTATTAAGATTTTTAACACCAGCTTGAAGATATGGCCCCTGTATAAAGTAATTGCGTGGTGCGTTTGCGTTCTGTTCCTCAATTATATAGTCTATACCTTCAAAGTTTGCTGCTTCCTGTAAAAATTTATATACTCGCATAATTCTCCTTATTGTTAATATTTTAATTATTTATACTTTTTGTTGACATTTATTAATAATTATTATATTATTAATCAACACAATCAAAAAATACAAGTTTTCTTTTCTAATTTTGTCATAATCCCATTTTTCTTGTGCAGTGCTACTTTCACCTCTAAACCTAATTGGAAAATCCTCCATATATTTTTTTGGATTAGCGTGTACATAATCACCATTAATTTCAATAATAATTAGGTTGTAAAAAATGTGAAAATATTAAATGCTCAACACTTACTCATCCCACAACCTTTACACACATAACAACCGTTTTCAAAAACTAGTTTTGCACCACACTTTTCACAATTTTCTCCAGATTTTGCACCTTCTTTGATATATTTTTTCAAAGCTCTTGCCAACGATTTTGAAAATGCGAATAAATCAGCCCCTTCAACTTTAGATAATTGATCAACTATAAACTCAATAGCTACGCCATGTCGTAATGCTGTTGAAACCATTCGTGTAAGTGCATCTTCTGAATCTGTAGTATTTTTAGTAACGTTTTTAATTACCATACTATCATCCATTGTTAAGTGATATTGACCTTTAGCTTCTTTTGTTATAATACCTTTAACAGATTTTCCTTTATATTGTCCATTTTCCATACAAAAAATTTCATATGGTGAACTATTATATAAACCAACCATAACCATATAATCAAAAGTACGAACTTTGTCTAATTTTTTAGTAATTTTAATATGATAGATATCACATGGTAATTCTTTTGGGCGTTTTGGTGCTTCAATTTTAAGTATTTTCGGAATTTCTTTAATATTGGTTTCATTATTTAATAAAACACCATCTCTTGATTTATCTCTATATATGGTAATTCCTTTACAACCCTTTTCGTATGCTCTAATATATATTTTTTCGATTAATTCTTTAGTTGCTGTTTGTGGTATATTAACAGTTTTTGAAATAGAATGTGAAATCCATTTTTGTGCAGTGGCTTGTATATCTACACTTGATTCCCAATCCACATCATTTGCGGTTGTTTTATAATATGGTGAATCTTCAAATTTTATTTTACCTGATATTTTACTCCATAATGCATATTTATGATGATATACATTATAATCCGTCCAATTATCGCCCATTTTATCAATAAATGTGGGTTTAATATTTTCATTTGACATAATTTTTCTGCGTCTTTTATATTCTACACTAAACACTGGCTCAATTCCTGATGTTGTTTGTGTTAATAATGATAATGTTCCTGTTGGAGAACTAGTTGTTAATGATATATTACGACGACCATATTTTTCGTGTAATTCTTTAACTTCAGTAGAAACTTCAAATAATCTATTTAAATATACATTATTCTTTTCTAATGTTGCATCATATAATGGGAAGGTTCCTAGTTCTTTTGCAATAAGACAAGAAGATTTCATAGATGCTATTGCTAAAGTTTGATAAATTTTATCAACAATCACTATTGATTCTTTAGAACCATATCTAATATTTAATGCTGCTAAAACATCTCCAATAGCGGTTAATCCTAAACCAGTTCTTCTACCATTTTTACAATTATTTAAAAATGTTTTCCACATTTCCGTTTCAACATTTTTTATAAAGTTTGGTTCTGGGTCTATTTCTACCTTTTTAATAATACGTGTAATATGTTCTATTTCTAAATCGATTAAATCGTCCATTAATCTCTGTGCAATTATTGTATGTTTAATAAATTTATCATAATTAAATTCTGCTGCTGTTGTAAATGGGTTTTCAATATAACCCCAAAGATTTAAAACCATTAATCGACAACTATCAATGCCCATAATTATTTCACCGCATCTGCGTACACTACAACCATTTACAATAACATTTCTTCCAATATCTTCCTTAATACAATAAACGTCTTCTTTCTTTTCTAATGGTATAATATTTTTAGCAAATGTAGTACATGATAACTTCTTATAATTTTTGTGTTTTTGATTAATATAATTAAAAATTTTTGTTTCTTTTTGTGGATGTTGTATAAAACCAACATTTTTAGCAAATTCATAATATGATGAATTAAGGGTAATTAATTCATATTGTTTTTTAATATTGTAAATTTTTCCTTTAATTTCTTTTCTGTGTGCTTTTCTTCTTAAATATGTTTTAGTTAAAATACCATTTGATAATAACATTAATTGCACTTGTTTTAGTATATTTTCATCACTTTGTGATAATCTAATAGAAACACTATGTTTTTTAATACTAATATTAACCGTACCATCAGCATAATAAAATCCAGCTAAATAATATAACCCCATTTTTGTTCTACAATTTTCCATAATAATTTTAGGAACAATTAACTTTGTTTCTTTACCAAAATTATAATACAATTCAAAAAACTTTTTTAACCATGTTGATGTTATTCTAATTTTTTTAAGTTTATCTGATTTTGAGATATAATATGGTGACATATCACGATTATTCCACCCATTTTTTGAAGTTTTTTGTATTTCTGGATAATATTCAACATATAATTCGTTAATTATTTTTTTACAAATGTTTGATATTCTCTCAGCATCATCTCCCCAAAAATCAATATGTACTTGTTGTTTACAAAAATTTCCATCACCAGTAATCAATCCTATTAATAATGCAACCTTTTCATTTTTTGTTTCTGGTAATTGATTAACAATAGTAAAATCACAATCTGGAAGAGGTACTAAAATTTCAGTATTTTTAAATTTTAATAAATTTTGTGCTTCAATCATTCCTATTGTAGTTGCAAAATGATGGTCTGGTGTACAAATAACATCCATACCCAAATCTGTTTCAACTTTAACCAAATTTGCATTTTTTTGTGTTAAAAACACCTTTGATGCTTGCCTTATAATTGTTCCAGTATTATCTAAATTAATTTTCCAGTTTTCTGGGTTTTCCTTACCCTCGTCAACGTATGATATTCTATTATCACAAATTACAGTGTTGGATTCTTTTGTTTTGTAAAGTTCGCCAAATTTCTTGTATCCTGTATCAGTTAACAAATATTCTGAACCAGCAAAACAAGGATTACAAGCTATGTCATAAAAATTGGGGTCTTTAACACCATATTGATTTGATAAACTATTTTTAATTGCAGTATCCCAAAATAACAACCCTGGTTCCCCGCCATCCCAAACATTATTAATAATATTATTCCAAATTACTTTTGCGGATACTTTTATTGTTGAATGTTGGTGTTTAACATCAACTGGCCATTTTAAAATAAAATCATCATCGTTTTTAACAGCTTTCATAAAATCATCTGTGATTTTAACCGATATATTAGCACCAGTAATTTTTGTTTTATCCTTTTTAATATTAATAAATGTCATTATTTCTGGATGGTTTACTGAAAGTAATATTATTTCTGCACCAGACCGACCATTTTGTGCTACTTCTCTACAAGTATTAGAAAATCTTTCCATAAAAACACCAATACCATCGGTTGTTTTTGCGGCATTTAAAACTACTTCACCTTTAGGTCTTAGTGTGCTGATATCGAGTCCTACTCCGCATCTTCTTTTCATTAATTGTACTAATTGTTGATCCGTATATAATATTCCACCATATGAATCGTATGGTGAATTAACTACATAACAATTTCCTGTACTTTCTAATTGATGAGTATTTCCAATTGCAGACATTGGTGAACCCTGTGGGCATATGTGTTCAAATTTATCAAAATAACCAAAAATTTCTTCTTTTGTTAATGGATTTTTAAACTTATTTTTCTCAATTCTTGCAAATTCATTAGCCATTCGCCAATGCATATCCGTTGGTGATTTTTCTAACAATTTATTTGTATTATCTCTTAAACAATACTTTTTAATCCATACATTTGCAGCTAATTCGTCCCCATTAAAATATTTTAGACTTTCTGACAATGCTTCTTCTTCAGTATAAAATTTAACCATAATTTTTTTCTCCATGTGTCTAATTACTTACCTATAAAATTGTTCTTTCCAGCAACTCTGTTTATAATAATTGTATACGTTGATAATAATATCATAATCGTTTTTTCTTTCAAGAAAAATCGCTAAAAACTATAAATAATTGAAAGGGTTGTCAATATGGCTAAATTTACTGATATAAAAAATGCAACACTTGTAACGGCTGTAACATCTACTAGTGCATTTTTAACTACTAAAATAAACAATAAAAATGTTGGATTACCAATATTTACTTTCGACGATCCTGCAATTGATATATTACCAGCAACTCCAAGTTTTATTTTAAATGATTCAACATTATATAATAGTGCAACTTCTTATGGTATAGGTGTTGCTTATTTTGTAAATGCTTCAGCACTTGCAACCCCATTATTCAAAATTGATCAAAATGAAGATGATGTTTCAAATATAAATTTCTATAATCCTACTCTAGTTTCAGATTTGTCATCAACAGGTACATATCTTGTTATAAATCTTGAAGATCATAATTATGGTATTCCTTTGTTTAAGTTTGGTTCACAATATATAAATGGTACAACTGTTCCAAATTCTGCTATAAGTGTTAATACCGTTATTGGTGTTGGTAAACCTGTTGCAGATGTTGTAAGAGATTCTGGTAGTACTGCACTAAATCCAAAAATTGAAGCTTATAGTGATGTTATTAAACGTGTTAAAATTATGATCGGTGCTCCAACTATGAATATAGATGCTTGTGATGAAGTCATTTCAGACTTTGTTGATACATCTTTAGAACTTTATACAAAATATGCTGGGTATACTGAAGAATTTTTAGTGTTTAATACTATAATTTATAAACGTGGAGTTGGTATCCATATGGATCAACTATTTACTAGTAGTCCAGAAATGTTTACAACCAATTGGTTTAACGCATCCTCCAGTTTTGACTACGATTTAAAAGATTATAGAAAAGTTATTGATGTTTGGAGTTTTGAACAGGGTGAAGCAAGCGGTGTTAATACTTTATTCACACTTGAACAATCGATGGCCCAACAAACCTACTTTAGTTATATGCTAGGGGGTGCTGGATTTGATCTTGTGACTTGGGACATATTAAAAGGATGGCTTGATACCCGTCAAAAAGTGCTTGGACAAATTCCATATATAAGATTTGATTCAAAATCACAAATTTTAAGAATACTACCAGAACCAATGATAAATCAAAATTTTTATTGTGTTGTTGGTTGTTATGTTGAAAATGCAATAAAAGATTTAATTTCAGAACCTTGGGTTTATATGTATGTGTTAGCATTGCTTAAAATACATATTGGACATGTTCGTGGTCGTTTTGGTAGTCAAACATTATTTGGTGGTGGTACTCTTAATTATAATGATATAATGTCACAAGGATTAAAAGAAAAAGAAGAACTTGAAAAACAAATTATCACGGGTTATGGATTCGCGGATGTAGAACCTGCGAGATTTTTCCTTGGATAATTTTTATTAAATACTAAACTACCGCAATCCCAAATACGATCATACCCATTTGCTTTCATATTTTCCCATTCAGATATGTTTGGATCAAAAACTTTAAGTTTATCTTTTAACACATTTTTTCTAAAATTAAATCTGTGTAATCTTCGTTTTCCGCCGACTGGTAAATACCAATAATTTGGTTTTGAAATATGGTCTAAATTAAATCCTAATTTATAATATAATCCACCATTAGACCAACGTTGATCAGCATAACTAACAATTTGTACTGGATTATATATTTTTTCAAAATAAGCTAATAATTTAGATGCACCACCAACAATATTAAAATTTGCAATACTACAAAATCTACTTAATTCATAATAATTTTCTTTGTGTATTTGCCCAAGTGCCTTTCGTAATTTACTAAAAGTCATTACAGAAACTAATCGATTTTTATAAAATGCTCCTAAATTAATACAAGATATATCTTTTCCTTGTAAATGGTATTTGTTTAAAAAATTATTTTTTACTTGAACATCTATTTCTTTAATTTCACATTTACGAGCAAAAATTTTATATTTTATTAATCCTAATATATTTTTTAATCTATTTTTTACAATATTTGTTTTATTTTCCCACTCGTCTTCAAAAATATGTATTAATTGTATTCCTAATTTATTACACATGGTGGTTTTACCTATATGATATTTTTTATTTTTATTACCAAAATATTCTCCATGCCAATATAATCCGTCATATTCTATAGCTACGTTTTTTTCTGGTATATACAAATCGAGTTCTTGTGGTGGTATAATTAATCTTCGGTGTGTAGTTTTTTCAATATTAAAAAATTTACTAACAAACCTAATGATTTCATTTTCAGCATTTGATTTTTGTTTTGGAAAACATGTTGGGCAACTGGGACAAATATACTCATAAGAAGCACTAAAACTAGTATTACATTTTAAACACATCCATTGATAAAATATTTCAAACCCCCCACCAGTATATTCATCAAAAGCAAATAGTGGTAATACGGTATTACTAAAATCCTTTATTTTTTCATAACCTATTGATAATTTAGTTATAGATATTTTCTTTTTAACTTCTTCGTTTTTTGCAGCAGTTATAAATCCATACCGTTTCAAATTTGTTTGCTGTACAGTGTTTAAAATGGCTTTACATTGCAACGGGGCTTCAACACCATATCGTTTTAAACATGTTTTAATGTGTTTATGTTGAATTACTTTTAGTTCTTCATCACTCTTTTCTAACCAAGTGTTAGTAATTTGTAATTTAACATTATCGGTTTGTGAAACATTGTTTTTACCATATGTTTTTAAACAAGTTTCAATTCTTTTTTCATTAGCCTTAAATTTATCGTCCGTTGTTCGATTTGCTAAACCAATTTTAACATTTTGACTAATTTTATCCCGAAGCCCTTGATTTTGATAAACTTCTTTCAATTTTATACTTAGTTTATCTTTATTAGCAACATTAAAACATTTACTTGAACAATATGTATGATATTTTCGTTTTTCAAAAGTTGTAACATTACCACAAACCACACAAAATCCTTCACCATCTAATTTTAAAAATTTATCATAATAATCTTTAAATTTAATTTTGTGTTTTTTAATATGATTTGATAATCCAGAAGAAGTTTCAAAATTTTTCTCACATAATTGACATTTTATATTCATGTAGTCTTTTTATTAGTAAGTTGTGTATATGAAATATTAATTGTATTTCTAAATAGTGCAGAAATATTAATAGCATATTCCTTTTTTAAAATGTGTAATTTATTCAACTCTTCATCTGTTAATCGAACAAAAGTTCCACGGTTTTTATTAATTTTCATAATTGTTTATAATTCTATATACAAATACTTACTCAAAGTATATACAATTTTTATAAATTTACAATAAATATGATTAACATGTCATCACTTTTGAAATTCTGGGTTGTTAGTAATACTATCAACTTGTGATTTAATCTCTTTTTTACGAGTTTCAAAAAGTATTAAATTCTTTAGTTGTTAATTCTTTTTGAAATTTCGTAGATAAACTATTAACATTAGTTTCTAATAATATATCGTAAATTTGTTCAAAATAGTTTTTAGACTCTTCTAATTTAATATTTGGAAAGTTAGTTTTAATGTATTTTTTAAATTTAGGGGCATATTGTATTAT
>SESG01034213.1_pt1 | contig 14612 bp, 7 predicted proteins | sample 3171421 | NCBI WGS metagenome assembly SESG01 (sample SAMN10866946, study PRJNA518727) | freshwater metagenome | biome: subpolar coniferous forest; feature: holomictic lake; material: water; isolation source: holomictic Lake 227, 6 m and 8 m depth | place: Canada: near Kenora, Ontario | collected... | reverse complement strand
GCCGGTCTCCGCGTCCTGGTAAAGCGCCAGATACGCCTTAAGATGATCGTTATATGAGACCGAAAACTCTTCCGGTATATTTTCCATCACGGGCGCCGCCTCGCTGACATCTTCGGTCCAGGAGCCGGAAGAAATCCCAGCGCCGTAATAGGAATAAGCCTCCGGCTCGCCGGCCTTTTCCGGGCGGACGCGGGCGAGCGCCGCCGAATATTTCCCCGGCTCGGCAGCGTAGCGACCGTAGATATAAAGCCAGCCGTCCTGATCAAGCAGCAGCGCGGAACCGAAAGAGGGTTCTATATCTGTCCATAAGAAGTAGGATTCTCCGTTTTTCAGCAGCCTGTAAGGACCATCCGGTTTTTCAGCCACGGCCAGGCCCTGCCCTACCCTGAAATAGTCGTAGGCTCCGGGACCGAAATTATTCATTATGGAATAGTAGGCGTAATAGCCGGATTCAGTCTTTACACCCGCCCTGGGCCAAAACTTACGGACCGGAATGTACTCTGCTAAATCCGCGGAACAGACAGGCAGCGGCCACTTATTTTCATCGGCCACATAGCTGAGCGCGCCGGCGGCTGCGTAAGGAGAGGTGGCGGAAAGGATCGCCATCCCGCCTTCAATCATCCCCCAGATGGAGACTTCCCCTTTTCCTTTAAGTTCACCGGTCCAGATATTATTCAGTAGCCAGAGTGTCCTGCCGTCGCCAAGCGCCACAGAATAATTGCCGGCCTGTCCGACCACAGGATATGACGATTTCCGCGGGGCGAGCAGCGGCCCGATTTCTTTGACAGAAAGGATATTTAAAGCCGGAGAAGCGGCAACCTGCGCGGCCGGAGCGAGGGGTTTCACCGCTTTAGGGATTTCGGCCATAAGGCCGACAGGGATCAGAAAAAACAGAATGGGGAAAAAACGAAAACCTTTCATTTAAGACCTCTGACCATCGCCGCAAACCGACCCACTATGGCGGTTACACAATGCGTTTCAAGTTTATCATATAATACAATCGCTTCTGATTTCAATCCGCCCTATGACCACGCCTTATGGAAACACCCGCTCAGCGGGCAAGCGGGAAGGATGTATTTTTTGTATACTTTGTAACATATTAGCAATTGAATTTGCGTTGTTATTTATTAAACTATATATATGGAAGTTCGCCCCCGTACAATAAAAAATCTGATTAGATGCCTGGCTGCCGCCTATTTATTTTTCACCTCCGCCGCCTTGAACGCAGGAGTATTAAATCCGTCAACTACGGCTGTAACCGAGACTACCCTTAGTTTCACTTGGGAATACTACGATGTTTCCTACAATGCGGTCCTTTCCACAGACGCATTTGCAACGTACATATCCAGCGGTGTTTTAACACCCCCCCCCGGCGTATCCTATACGGACCTGCACGCAAACACCACCTACTACTTCAAAATAAAAAGTGTCGACGACCCTGACACAGCTTACGAGGAAATCACGGCCGTCACGCTTGCGAACGCTCCCTCCGGGATCTACTTTAACTCTGAAGGTTTTCAGTCCTATTTAATGACAGGCAGCATCATCCGCGTAGGCTGGAACACGGAAGGCAACCCTCCCGACACCCTTTACCAAGTGGATTACTCGTCAGGCGATCTTGATGTGGGCTTCAGCACGACCAGCAGGGGCTATCCGCCGGTGGATATCGGCGGTTTGGTTTCCAACACTGAGTATTTATTCAGAGTGCGCGCCGTAAACTGGGCCGGAACTCCCTCAGGTGAAGCTTTAAACAGCGGCATTTCCACCGCCACGCTGGCGCTCGTCCCAAGCGGGATTAACAACTCAGTTTACGAAACAACCGCCACCGTCTCATGGAACGAGGTTTCTAACTCTAATGGCTATCAGTTGACACTATCCTCTTCCGCCAACATGACCAACCTGATCGGAGAATTTGCAACAGTCGAAGCGAGCATTTCTTTCTTCGACCTGCCGGGCCTGGAGACCAACACTACTTATTACTACAGGTTAGGGAGCGTGAACAAGTTTGAAGCGATAAACTCCGATTATTTGAGGAGTTTCACCACCTTGTCGGCTCAGCCGCAGGATTTTCAGCTGATTAGCGTGGGCACCCAGACCGTCACGCTGGGGTGGACCGCCCTACCAATAGAGCCTTCATCATCCACGGCTGACGGCTACCGTCTGGAAGCTTCTTCCACCAACTTTGACGACACCGATGTATACCGCTCCACCATCACTTACGACATCCTCAACAGCACGCTCACCCTCAGCGGCCTGGGAGCCAACACCACTTATTATTTCCGCGTGGCCGCTCTGAATAAGAATTCTGACCCTCATTATTCCCTGACTCTCTCGTCCATAACATTGTCAGTCCCGCTTTCCGTCAATTTGCTGACCACCATAGCCGACCCGCTGACACTAACTGTAAACCTGGGCTCGCCACTGCCCTCCGTCCCGCAGAGCGGATCCTGCGAAGGATACCTGCTGGAAGGTTCGTCGCAAACCTTCGGTTCCGAAAGCTTTATATACTCAGCTGTCTCCGACACCAATTTCACAACTTCGCTGACACTCTCCGGCTTGAAATCCAACACAACCTACTACCTGCGCATAGCGACGCTTAACTGGACCAAAACTCCCAATTTCTCCGACCTGCCGGCAGTTGTAACCCCCATCGCCGGCGCCCTGGCATCCGTCCCTATCGCCGGCGTATGGGAATCAAGCGTCGCCGTATCTTTCGCCGCCATCGACTACTCTGACGGCTATGTACTTGAAGCTTCGCCGGTAAGATATTTCGATCCTGTAGCCGCAAGTTCCTCAACAACGGACGCTCTCACCGCGGGCCTTACCGTAACCGATCTGTACGAAAACACTTCTTACTATTTCCGGGTGGGCACCCTTTACAACGGAGCTACCGTCTACACGCTGGCGGACCCCGTCAGGCGTTACACTCTGCCCAAGCCGCTCACAGATCAGGCGATAACGGCTGTGTCCTACACAAGCGCCACTATCTCCTGGACCACCCTGGCGGCAAGCCCGTCCTCGGCTACCGCCGCCGGATATTATCTGGAAGCCTCAACCTCCCCTGAATTCGACCTGCTGACCGGCGCGGCCTCCACAAATGATCCTCTGACCGCCAGCCTGGCTATTCAGGATCTGTTGCCTAATACCAGCTATTATTTCAGAGTCGGCACCGCGAATTTTGACGGCGCTAAAAATTATGTTTACACGCCCACCACCTCCACGCTGGCAAATCCGGCGATACAGGCGGCTTTCACGGACCTGACCACCGGTCAGATGACCGTGAACTGGCTGAATAATTCAAACCCTCCGGACACTGTTTACTTTATACGCTTCTCCTCTAATTCCGACTACTCGTCCACTGTACTATCATCCGCCACTTTGAGTACTTACGCCACTTTCTCCGGACTGTCGACCAATACAACTTATTACTCCGAAATTACAACTATAAGCCGGCTGGACATTCCGGAAGGCCCTTATAATTTCAGCGCAATGGCGACGCTGGCCAGCGACCCGGTGCCCGGAGCCTTTTCCTCGCTCGGCATCTCTTCGATAACACTGAATTGGGATATCGGCGATAATCCGCCAGACGACACCCCCTATAAAGCCGAAATATCCTCAAGCCCCGCTTTCGCGCAGACCGTATTATCCTCAGTGACGCTGAGCACCAGCCACACATTCTACGGACTGGTTTCAAACGCGACATATTATCTTCGGATTTCAGCGCTTAACCGCACCGGCGTCGGAACGACGCCCATACCTCTGGATCCTCCGGCGGCTCTTACTCTCCCCGCCACGGCCTATGTGCTCCCCGGCGCCGACACTTTCTCGAACCTGATGACAGACAGTTTTACTCTGCGCTGGACTGAAAACGGAAATTCCTCCCACACGATCTACAATATTGAGATTTCCACCTACAGTACCGGAATATCCACCGATATCGCGGTATCCACCACCAGTAATTTTAACGCCTGGGCCCGCTCAAGTTCCACGACAGTAAACGGATTATCATGTACCTTCAAAGATTTAAGTCTTGGCACAACTTATTGGGCGAAGATACAGGCCCAGGGCCAGACCGGGATAACCACAGATTTTGTACTGACCAGCACCATAACGACTTTGCGCTCAACCCAAGCCGGAGCCCTTGTCTCAAGGGAAACCACAGTGACCCTTCAAACGTCCTATGGTCTGATTTCGCTGTTCATGCCGGCGGGATCGCTGGGCGGCTCCACCCGTATAAACATAGAGCCAACAACCCTCTTTATGCCTCCTGTATCCGCGGTTTCCGTGCTGCGACCCACGGGCATAGGGCTTGAGATCACCCGCTTCCCGTCCGTCCTGATTCTCAGCCCCGTCACCATCACTTTCCCATACCGGCTCTCAGATCTCCCCTCCGGTATAAACCGCTCCAATCTCGTTCTCGCTCTTTACGACGAGGTCAACGGCATCTGGGTGCCGCTGCCTTCGGTTTCAGATCGCCTTAACAATACCGTTACGGCGCAGACCTGGCATCTTTCCACCTTCCAATTAATGGAGGCGTCGCCCGCTGCCTCCCTCGGCACGGTGAGCATCTATCCGAACCCCTATCAGCCGTCCAGCGTCGGGGATGTTATGCATTTCACAAATATGCCGCCTTACGCGAAAGTAAAGATCTACACTTTCCTCGGAGAGCTGGTAAAAGAATTTTCGGCGGATATCAACGGCATGGCGTACTGGGACGGGAAGAATTCCGGCGGCCAGAAAGCGGCCAGCGGGGTTTACATAGCCCTGCTTAAAACCAAAGATAAAAGTTCCAGCAAAATGGTAAAGATAGTTATAGAAAGATGAAAACAGCAGGGTATCGCGGATAGGGTAAGGGCGCGAAGCAGGACAATGCAATATGCGGAATAACCGGGGCAAAACAAAAGACGCGACAGGCAAAATTAACAATATTTTGCTGAAGGTGTTCTATTGCCTTGTTGCCACTTTGTCGGCCACTATCCACTATTCACTAACCACTGCCCCCTGTTACGCCGGAGGCTTCAACAATAATTCCGCGGGCACTACCACGGCACAGTTTCTTAAAATCGCGTCAGGCGCGCGCGGCGTGGCGCTGGGAGAGGCTTATTCGGCCATGGCTGACGACGCTTCGGCCATGGACTGGAACCCGGCCGGCTTGATAAAGATTAAGGGCCATTCCGTCTCGTTTATGCACGCCCCTTACCTCGCGGACACCTTCGTTGATTTCTTCTCCTACGGCGAAAAATCCGGCGAGATGGGGGCCATGGGCATGGCTTTCAAATATATGAATTACGGAACGATAAAAAAGACCGACCAGGCCGGCGTGGAGATAGGAAAGGTCACACCCTATGATATGGCCTTTAGCGTTGGTTTCGCCACTTACATCACCGGCTTCAACAAGGACCCCGAGGAGCGTTTTGTTCTGGGAGCCTCCGGAAAGCTCATCAGGTCTCAACTGCTCTCCTCGGATAATACTATTTCAGCCGATATTGGAATATTGTTCCCATATTTTTTTGATAACCGCTTCCAGTTGGCGATGACGGCGCAGAACTTCATAGGCACACTGCGCTACGATAAAATTGAATCCCCCCTGCCGTTGATACTCCGTCTGGGCAGCGCTACGCGCATCACAGATTACCTCGCCGTAACCGCGGACATAGTGGCCGTAAATGACAATTACCCCTTCCTTGCCATGGGCGGAGAACTTAAGGCGGGCCTGGGAAGCGACGCCGATCTGTTTCTGCGCGCCGGCTTCAACACGCGCGCGATTTCCGACATAAGCGGGTTGCGCAATTTAACCTTCGGGACCGGATTCCGCTACACTTCCTACTCGATAGACTACTCTTTTTCCCCCTTCGGCGAACTCGGCTCGGTTCACCGCATCTCCGCGAACATGAACTTTTAACAACAATCACCGCCGACCGGTAACAGGTCAGCGGTGAATATAATGGATATCCTCCACCGGCTACCGATTACTGGTTACCGACTAGTTACTACACGATGTTATTATTTAATTCCCGGTTACTTTATCGCGGCTGGAAGTGAGAGGGAAGGCGATGCCGGTCCAGAGGCCGGAGAAAAGCATAGCGGCGCCCGCATAGGCCGCGGCCGGAATAGCGCCGGCGGCAGTCGCAGCCGAAAGGACAACCGAAGTTACTCCCTTTGAAAAACGGTAGGAAAAGGCGTCCGCCACCTGTTTTGCGCGATAGCGCGTGTCATATGAGAACGGGATGTACAGCGTTTCCTTTGAGGCTCTGAAAATAGAATAGTCCATGCCTTTAAACAGCAGGAAGGCAAGGCCCGCGGTGAATATACCGGGACGCATCAGCAGAAAAGCGCAGGTGCATATATGGACCACAGGTATCGCAACCTGTATCCACCGCACCTTTATATAGCGAAGGAGCAGCGGGGTCAGAAGGAACTGCATGCTGAAGGAAAAAATATTAACCTTCATCCAGAAAGATCCGAAAAACGCGGTACGCAGATCTTTTTCCGGCAGGACCTCGCGCGCCAGCTGGGTAAACCTTAAATCAAGAAGCGTGCCGACCACCTGCGCGGTGAATATGATTATGGCGATATACAGAACGGTCCTGTTCTCTTTTAATATGCTCAAGTGCAGGTGGCCTTTCCTGCCGCACGCCTCCGCCTGAGTCGGCGCCGGTTCCCCGCCCTGCTTATAAGCAAGCCAAAAAAGCGCCAGCGCCGGCATGAAAGCCGCCGCCGACAATAATATGAACGTCTCGCTGTGGAGCGCAACTACGTAACGGCTAAGAATAAAGCCGCCCGCCAGAGATCCTAAAGCCCCCAACCCCGCCACCGGCCCGTTAAAAACTCTCCCTTCTTCATCCTTAAGCGTGCTGTTAATAAAAGACCAATACTGCTCGGCAATAATTACCACATATGATTCTTTGAAAATATAAAATAAAAAAACCAGCCATTTATTACCGGTTTTTAAGCCGAAAAAGGCCAGCGTGAATACCGTGGCGCTTATAAGCATGGAACCAGCCATGGCCCTGGCGCTTCCAACGGCCGAAAGCAGGCGGCCATAGAGATAGATAAGAGCCAGCATCATGACCGGCACGCAGCTCAAAGCGTAAGGCTTGCTCTCGGCGCTGAAATGGGAAAGAAAAATAGATTCGGCTGTGGAACGGATAAATTCATAGCCGCAAAAAAGGAACATGGCGGAAAACCCCGCCAAGAACACGGCCTTGGCAACATGCAGGCCTCGCTCTGTCTTTAAAGCCGCTGTGAGAGTTGACATATAGGGAATACTTAAGGATTAAGCACTAAGGATTAGGTTTGTAATTTTTTACCTCTTACCACTTAATCCTTAATCCTGATCTTAGTACTTAAATTGACCTTTTTCGTAGATGGTGACCGCGGCCCCGTTCTTAAGCTTCGCGGTCACTTTTTTATCCTCGGTGTTAATCAGATCCCAGTGGACGGCTGAACTGTTATAGCCAAGTTTTTCTTTTTTCTCTTTGGTGAGTTTGGAGATATCGCCCGAGTAAGTGTCGGAATATGAATCGCCTATGGCCACATGACAGTTGCCGTACTTGCCGCCGTGGTTCTCGTCAAAAAGAGTGTCGGCCATGAATTTATCAATCCGGGAGAAGCGTTTATCGGTGAGCGAATATTCGCCCAGCTGCGCCGCGCCGCGGTCGGTCACCATGATCTTTTTCACGTATTCCGCGCCTTTGTTAGCGCTGACCCTGACCGCTCGGCCATTTTTAAACTCTATGCGTATGCCTTCAACATAGTTGCCGCCCCGGAAAGCTGGCAGGTTGGCGTAATACATACCATTAGTGCCGCGCCAATCCGGCGAAGTGAAAATCTCAAAGCTCGGGATATTGTGGCCGCTCACTCCCAGAAAACGCCGCATGTCGCCGACCTTTATCTCAAAGTCCATGGACGCGGATTCGGTCCGGATCGTGTCAATGTTAAGGCCGTTTAGCCATTTTTTTATGGATGTGGAATTCTTGTATATATCCGCCCATTTCTTAACCGGATCTTTTTCGCCGAGGAAACAGGCTTTGGCGATCTGAGTGGCGTATTCCCTTACGGACAGCCGCGCCTGTCTGGCAAGTTCCGCCGTAGGATAGGTGCACAGCGTCCAGCCGAATTTCCCCTTTTCCTCGTTGGCGGTCATAATATCCCTGAGAGGCTTGCGGGCTATAGCCGTTTCGGATTGTCTCTTTGTGTCTATCCCTTTGAGGTGAGTGAGCGAGGCAGGCGCGTGGATATATATATTGCCATTGATCGCGCTGAAAAATTCCTTATCTCCGGCCGCTACAAATTTGCGCTGGGCCTGATCGGAGTGCATGTAAAAATCGCGTTCAAGCTGCGGGCTGGCCATAAAGCGGAAGACCACATTATTTTTGGCCTGTATCAGTTTGCGGTTGAGGATCTCTCCGAGTTCTCTGCCTTCAAGATCACAGCGGACCAGAATAGTGTCATATTTTTTAAAACCGGGCCGGGCAATCTTAAGCCCCCAGATCAGCACATCCGCGTATTTTTCCAACTGCACCTTTGACAGAACGCTCATTTCAGCCTCCATGACGGCGATTTAAATCCGCTTATATTATTTTAATTCTTTTATCTATCACGCGGCGGGTCTTGCCGGTGCGCTGCACGCGCTCTATACTGCCGGGCTTCAATATCTCTATCTCCGGCTTATCCAGCCACTTCATCCGGATACTATCCTTCAGATCTTCGCAATGTGCCTCTATCTCTTCCATAAGCCGGCTTCCGAGCTTCCCAACGGTCTTTGCCGGAATTACGGCGTCTTTGGATTCCACGCGTATCTTCAGCGTGTCCTTGTGCCCTTTCTTATCGATAACGACCTGAAAATTAAAGCTCAGCTCCGGAACCCTGCCAAGAGCGTTTTGAATATCATTGACGAACAAATGCGCCCCGCCCACATGAATACGGTCGTCGCAGCGGCCAAGGATCTCAAAACTCGGCTCTTTGCGTCCGCACGCGCAGCGCCGGTCCACCCAGCGGCCCAGATCACCGACCCTGTAGCGGATTATAGGCATATGCTTCTTATTAAGCCCCGTGACAACCAGCTCACCGATCTCGCCGCGCGCCACCGTTTTAAGGCTGTCCCTGTCCACGAACTCAATGTACTGGCTGAAGGCGAAAAGATGATGCAAACCCTTTGAGCATGCCTCACACTGGAAACCGATCACGCCCGCGTCCGCGGTGGCGTAGCCGGCGGAACGGACCGCCGCCCCTGGAAACACGCTTTGAAAAAACTTGATCATCTCTTCTCCGACATATTCCCCGCCGTAGAAGATCTTGTTGATATGCAGTTTATACTTCCCTTCTCCCGCGGCCACGAACTCAGCCAGTTTGATCATGAAAGACGGCAGGCCGATTATTGTTGTGACCTTAAAATCCTCAAGGTATTTAACAATACTCTCTAAAGGTAAATTGCTGCCTATCGGCACCGAAATAGCCTTGGTATAAGCGATCGCCTTCTCAACGGAAAGCCAGCTGGACCACAGGTTCCCGGCCACGAACAGATTGGCGATAACGTCGGCGGCGCCCAGCCCTCCGGCCTCAAAAGCGAAAGACAACATCCTGCAGGTATGATCGTATTCGTGCTGGTCATAAAACACGTACTTCGGAGAGCCGGTAGAGCCGCCGCTTGCAAAATAAATGCCGCGCTGAACCTTAGAGGTCAGCAGGTCGGAGCTGTCAGGGGGAGTGTTCTCAAGCACATGATGTTTTTCAAGGAACGGGACTCGGGCAAAATCCGAGATGGAGGCTATCCTAGGAACATCCTTAAAATGCCTCTTATAGAAAGGGCTGCGGGACCTGGCGTGCTCAACAAGTTCGCTCAAACGGTCCAACTGGGAGGGTTTTTCCTCCATCGGAACCCAATTAACCAGCGACATCATCGGAAAGATCCCGTCATGGGGCGAACCGTTTGCCTCCTCAAGCATTTTGCCCAATTTAACCACGCGCGCGATACCGGCGGGGCCTAATATTTCCAGGACCCGCTTGCGCTCGATAGACCCGCCCACGCCCACAGTTTGTATATAGCCGCGTAGCGGCTTAAGCTTATCCCGCACTTCTTCAAGGGTCTCCACGGTTTTAACATAAAGCACGCGATTCAACGGCGAAACACGATAAACCGGATCCTTCTCATAGATCACGGTCCAGTCGGTCTTAGGAGCCGAGCTCTCGTACGAGGCCGCGCCCAGAGCCGCGTCGGCGCGGGCAAGCTGACGGGCGCGGGTTATTTCAACCTGCTCATCCTGAGAGAGCCGGCCGGGCGGCAGCTCTTTGGCCAGGCGCGAAAAATGCTTGCGAGCCTCTTTAAGAAATGAGGCCGCCAGCGCTTTATGTCTTTTGGCCGGCGCTATGAAATAAAGGGTGTGAAGCGAGGAGCAGGCGGCCTGATCCCAAAGCGAAGCGTCCAGGGCTGCCCGGCGGGCTATTTCGCCCATTCCCTCGTTGTCCACACAACTCTCAAAAACTACTCCGACGCTGGTCTTTGGACCGAAACCTTCCACACGGACGTCTATGGGAGCTATCCTTCGGTAAGACTGCACGGCGTCGTAGCCCCCCCAGACAAAAACAGCGTTCACATTTTTCAACGCTGCCTCTTCCAAAACCTGGTCCCCACCCTTCCAGTTCAGCACCGCGGCGGAAGCCGAAAGAACGCCTTTCCCGTCTGCCTCTTTAAGCGCTTCCATGAAAATATTTATAAAATTGGAACCTGACGATGAAAGTTTCACGATATTGACGTTCTTGGTCAGGAAACCCGTCACCATTGAGTCCAGTATCCCGAGAAAAACATTGCCGGCCCCGACGTGCAGAACCACTCCTTTCGGTAAAGCCCTGATAAGGCCGTCATAGCCCCGGCGCTCCACGGGAACTTCCAGCGCGTAGGGCAGGAACAGCTCCATATTCATGCGCTTTATCAGCGTATTCTTTTCCAAAATTTTGGGAATTAAGTCCAGACTTTTATCTATCACCGGTTCCGAGAAAGATATTTGCTTTTTTAGATGCCCCAAGGCCGCAGCGCGGTACTTGCCGCCCTTTTCAAAAAGTCTGCCGGCGCCGGACAACGTCTCGGCTATATAATCCCGCGATACGCTCCGCATAAGCGCGCGCGCGTCCTGCGCTTTAGCGCCTATGGCCTCCAGTTCAGCCGGAGTCCATGAAGACTTGTTTAAGGTTTTCCCGAATAAATAAGTGTTTTTAATGTTCATAAAAAATGCCGTTCGCCGTAGGCCATATGCCATAGGCAGAAACTTAAGAGACCTCTTAGAAACTTATGGCCTAAAGCATACGGCTTATGGCTTATAGCAAGCGCGGCGGTTACAACATTGTCGCCGCGCTTATCGCACAGCCTTTAAGCTTCCTGACTCCGCCGCGGCCTTTTATAACCAGCACATCTCCGCCTATACCGCATTTACATCCTTTCTCCACGCGGCCCATGTCGCTGGAAAGAAGAGAGAGAGACGGGTAGCTGGTCAGATATGGCGTGATAAACTGCAGCAGCCCGTCACGCCCATAGCCAAGCGGTTTCAGCGTGCCGGGATCGCGCGCTATTATACGCCCATAGTTTGGGATATGGAAATTACCCAATGGGCAATCCACGTAGGGAACGCCGTGCTCCACCATGCCAAACAAGTCGCGCACGTTTGCACCAGGGATGCCCAGATTTTTGGCGAGTATTTCGCGGTAGATTTTTTTATCTATCGCCTCCTCGGCCAAAGTCTTCCAGCCGCCGCCGGTTATGACGCTGGATCCGGGATTAAGTTTAACCGGCCGGCCGTAACGTCTGCGAAATTCTTCGGTCAGTTTAAGCGCGAAAGCCGGGAAACCGATGAGGCGGGTGAGCTTTTGGGCGTCCTCGCATTCCTTAAGCGTCTCAAGGGCTCCTTCCATATCAAAATAAAAATCTTTCTTTTCTTTGCTCCAGCGAAAAGTGTAGAAAATCCTTCCCTGTTTTGTAAAACCGGACAGAAGTTTGTCGGTCCACGCCGTTCCCAAGTCTTTAGCGACGGCGGGGTCATAGGTGAAACAGATATAATCATGCTCTCGCCGAAGATCCGTCAGACCCAGTCCCTCGAACACCTTCCAGGCCATGCGCCTGACGCGCAGAAGCGAACCTCTGTCAAGCTGTATGCGACTGCGCGTGCCGGTGGTGCCGCTGGATTTAAGTTCCAGGACTATCTTTGATTGCGGCAAAGTGGTGAGGTCCCGTTCTTTTAAGGCGGCCACCGAAACGAAAGGCATATTGACAATGTCATGCTCGGTCTTTATAAGGGCGGGGTTAAAGCCTTCAAGTTTCAGATAGTTCCCGAGGAATTTGGAATGCCGGGCCTGGAAGCTAAAAGCTTCACGCATGGCGGCGCAGAAAAGCCCGGAGGGTTTAGCCCCGAATTCAAAAGCGGGCGCCTCTATAACGCGGTCCATGGCGGACTGTATCTTGAGGGGTGTGTAAAACGGGGGCGCGTCAGCGCCGCAATAATTAGCAGCGCTCTCCTGTCTTGCTGTCTTGCTATCTTGCTGCCGCGCTGTCCTGCTGCCGCGCTGTCTTTTCATATCAATCATTCCTGAAAGCGGATTCTATGTAATGTTCGCGCCAGAGCGACAGGTATTCCCGCAGGAAATTCTTATATAGCGAGAGAAGCTTCACGTTCCGGAAATCCAACACTTCGAAGGTTCTGGAAAAAACTATGCAGTCATAGCGTTTGTTGCCGGATTTCTTTACGCAGGGAAAATAGCCGCTGGGGATGTAGCGGGCGTCCATGGCTTCGCGCTGAAGTTGCGGAGTGTAGGCGTCCAGGATAATCTCTACATAGGCCATGTTCATATCGCTAAGCTTCAGGGCAATGCTTTCAAGGACCACCGTAGCGCTTGTCTCTTTGGTTACGCCGCCCATGATAACGCTGTATTTATCTTTCTGGTTGTAACTCAGATAGACTTCCGTGGACTGGTCCGGAGCGATAAAAAGCAGATTCGGCTCATGGAAGGGCATGTAGGCGTGTTCGAAAAAGCTGTTGCTTTTGAGATTTTTAAATCTGTTCTTTATGAACGCCGGCGCCGTTATTATCTCCAAAGGCAGGGGCGGTATCATGTGCCGGTTTTCCTGATAAAGACTTTCGACCTCGGTTACGGCAGGAGCTTCCAGATTTATCTGCCGGCGGACCAGGTCGTAGAACGGAACAATTTCATGAACAAGATTTGGTTTAGGCTCCCTTTTCTTCAGCGCCTCTTCGGTGAAATAAGCGGTCAGACAATGCGTCTCATTCTCATTCACCTTGTGCGTGTTCGGAAAGATTCCGAGCTTAACGAAGCCCAGGCTCTCGGTCAGTTTTTGCGGCGCGTGGCTGGCTGTGCGCGTGGTGGCGTAAACCACGTCCGCCAGCTTATGGGTATGAGTGATAGCGTCCAGAACCAGCTTCATCATGGTGTACGCCAGATCCAGTTTCCGGTATTCCTTAGACACCACGGCGCCGAAAGCTTTCGCTATTCGGTCGGAGATATCCAGGGCATAGACCAGGCTGCCAATAATTCTCCCCTCGCTCTCTGCTACCAGCCAATAATAGCTGTCGTTCTCTATGGCGCGCCGCATCTTATCTTTGTCGGTTATAAGCGATATGGCGTAATTGCCGCCGTAGACCTCGGCGTATAGCATCTGAATACGGCGCATGTCCGGGATTTTGGCCAGCCTGATGGTGATATCAGCTTTCCCCCCGTTCTTTATAGTCTGTTCCATTTTTTTTAGCGTCATAAACCCTGCCCCTTTTATCAGCGTCCAGCTGGCCGTTTGTCGGCCGCAAGCCCCGGTGCGTCGCATCCTGAGGATTGTTCCGGGGCGCTATATAATATAATATAGTAAAAATGGCCCGCCTTTTGCATGCGCTGAGATAACCAAGTGGGCCGCACTCTAAGGAAAACAATAATGAAACTCAGGAATTTTCTTATTCTGGCCGCGCTTTTACTGACCTCGGGCTGCGCCTCATTCAACTCCGGAGACGTACTTATACCCAGGGGCTATCTGCGACAAATGTTAGCCGACCGCGGCGTGAAACCGGCTTCGGATATAATGGTGGTCTGGAAAAACTTCCCCTATAAGAATCCCACCGACATGATCGGAGAAGGCGCCATTGATCCGCCTAAACCTCAACCGATACCGGTGCCGATCAGCGACCTGGTATGGCTGAAAGATCACGCCAGGAGCATATTCTCGGAGGCCGGACTTTATGACGCGGAGACGGGTTCAGGCACCATAAAGATAACGCTGATATCGTACGGCCGCTGGACCTACGGAGAAATATTCAGATCTTTTCTGGTGGATACGGGATACATCTTTATAATCCCGGCCAGCCTGCTGGTGAACCATCAACTGGTGGCGGAATATGACGGACTTGCGGGCCGGGCAAAAGCGGAGGAGATCGGCCGGACCAAGACCACTTTCCACGCCATCCTATTCCCCCTTTATCCTTTGTTTCGTCCCGGTGCCACGGAGCATTCCCTCCTGAAAAGCATGCTCTGGAGATCCGCCACCGACATCTACTCTAAAGCAAAACGATCGAACGCCCCCACCGAACCTTCCCCGGAACCCACGTCGGAAAACCGCGCCGCAA
>SESG01024714.1_pt1 | contig 14615 bp, 9 predicted proteins | sample 3171421 | NCBI WGS metagenome assembly SESG01 (sample SAMN10866946, study PRJNA518727) | freshwater metagenome | biome: subpolar coniferous forest; feature: holomictic lake; material: water; isolation source: holomictic Lake 227, 6 m and 8 m depth | place: Canada: near Kenora, Ontario | collected... | reverse complement strand
ACTTTCCTCAGATACTCTCCATAGGTATTCTTGCTCATGGACTCGGCCATAAGCAGCACGGCATCCTTGGTGATATAGCCGAGCAAATAGGAAATTTCTTCTATGCAGGCAATCTTCAGGCCCTGCCGGCGCTCGACGGTGGCGATAAACCCGCTCGCCTCCAGCAGGCTTTCGAAGGTGCCGGTATCAAGCCAGGCGTAGCCGCGCCCGAGAAGCTCAACTTTCAGGGCGCCCCTTTTAAGGTATTCCCTGTTGACGTCGGTTATCTCAAGTTCGCCGCGCAGCGAGGGCTTCATGCCGCCGGCTATTTCAACCACATCGTTAGGATAAAAATAGATGCCGGTGACGGCATAATTGGATTTTGGGGTTCCAGGTTTTTCCTCAATTGAGACGGCGTTGCCGCGCGCGTCAAAGTCCACCACGCCGTACCTCTGGGGGTCGGTAACATAATAGCCGAACACGACGGCGTTTCTGCGCTCGGCTACCTCGGCGGCAGCTTTTCTTAAAGCATCGGTCAGGCCTTGGCCGTAGAAGATATTATCGCCCAGGATCAGGCAGACATCCTCGTCGCCGATGAATTCCCTGCCGATTACGAAAGCTTCGGCTATACCGGCGGGGCGGGCCTGTTCTTTATATTCAAACTTGAGCCCCCAGGCCGCGCCGTCGCCGAAAATTTCCCTGAACCGGGGCAGATCCTTAGGCGTGGAAATAATAAGTATCTCGCGTATCCCGGCCAGCATCAGCGCGGACAGGGGATAATAGATCATGGGCTTGTCATACACCGGCAGCAATTGTTTGCAGACCGCGTTGGTAATAGGATACAGCCGGGTGCCCGAGCCGCCGGCCAATATTATTCCTTTCATATTTTTTTCCGCACTACTTATTCATCAAAACCACATCTATACGCTGCTGGGAGAAACTTTCGTCAAAACCTTCATAGCTGACGAGATTTGATCCGCTCATAAGCTCTTTTCTAAGAAAATTACTTACCTGGTCGGCCTGCTGCTCGGCCAGGTCCTTGGTCTGGGCGTAAACATTTACCTTGACCGGAACATTATAATAGCGCCGCTTAATAAGGTCGCATGTGGCGGTAAGCAGAGCTTCGCCCAGAACCTTATCAACGGTTTTCATGGACTTAGTTGGCCCGAATACGGCCACCGAATCCAGACCTATATTAAGATTGCTGTCCTTCTGGAATACGATAGCGGTAAACTTGATAATATCTCCGACAATCGTCTTAAGCGCGCCCATCTCGTCAACGAAGACATAAACCGGGGCGTAATTATGTCCGGCTTTAAGCCACTCCCGCTGATCGTTCTCACCGGTCCAGAATATAGATTCCGGCGGCAGGCCTAAACCGGCGTATTTGTGGAAGATCTTGCCTTCCTCGTCGGTAACTGAAAGCGTCCACTGGATATCTTTGGAATTGCTGTCAAATGAATTCCTATTAAAAGCCTCTGAAAATTTGCGCAGCGGATAAAAAGCTATAACGGTTTTATCGCTGAACCCGGCGCGCCAGGGCTGGATAATCCTGGCCGAAAACAAATTTTCCGGATAATCCTGAGAAATGCTCGCGAACTCTCCGTACAGAAAAAGGTCCTTGTCCGGCTGGAGCGATTCTCTGATGCTATCTAAATCATCCGTCTGAATTTTCAGCGGCGGCTTGGTGGTCCGGATCTTGTCCTCGCTTTCCGACTTGATCACGATTTCCTGAGGAACTTCGTTGTATGAAGTCGCCCCCTCAGCCAGGGGCTGAGCGCCCAAGGCCGCTGGCCATAAGCCGTAGGCCGTAAGCAGGACCGGCAAAAATAAAACTGAGGGTAAAGCTTTACCGCGAATATTTAGTTTCATAAATTGCTCCTATTTTTCCGTCTTGCAACTTTTTCTGCCTATGGCGTGAATCGGGAATCGTAAAGCGTAAATCTGGAATCGTAAAGCGGAAAACGTAAAGCGGAAAGCGTTCTCCCTTAAAACTTACAACTTATAGCCTATAGCACTTAATCTATTACAAATTTAAACGTGATTATTCCCCACTGCCGGGATTCCGCGCCGCTAATGGGCTCAAACTGCCACTTTTTAATCGCGTCAATGGCGCTTCGGTCTAAAGCGCTATAGCCGGATGTCTTTTCCACCGACGCGCTATTTAGAACCCGGCCAGAATTGTTAACAAAAAACTTGATAGACACCGAGGCTTCCAGCAACCCGCGCTCGCGCGCCCAGGACGGGAAAGGCGGCACGTAATATTTAAGCACTTTCCGCTTTGAAATCGGCCCTTCTATCTCCACTTTATTCGTTTCTTCAGCCTGCTTCATGGAGGCGTTTTTAGGCCCGCCCAGGCTCGCGGCTAATATTACCGGTTTGGCCCTGAGGCCCTGCGTCAGGCTCTCAGCGGGCGCGCTTATAGCTTCCGCAAGACGCTCAGGCATAGCGGGGGTAATGCGGGCACTCTCGCGAATAGCGCTTACCTCGCCCTGCCTTTCGGAAAGCCCCTGGGGCAGAGCGGATGATTTCTTCGCCCGCTCCACCGCGATATTAAGCTCCTGCATGGTCTGCGGCGTGAAGGAGCGGGCGTTCTCGTCAAACTGGAGATTCTCAGGCAGAGTAGGCGCTTTCTTCATGCCTACTTCCTCAAGTTCAATTTTGGGCGCCAGGGCCGCAGTGGCGCGTTCAGCCTTGATGCCGAGGTCAGCATTCATCGCCGCCGCAGCCCGTTTAGCCGTGTCCATCTCCAGCCGCTCCTGCGCCTGCATCCGGCCTGAGCGTTCCAGAAGTTTTTGCGGCAGGTCAAAGTTCTTTTTGCGAGCCTCCGGCACCTTTATATTTATCTCCGGCAGTTTGGCCACCGGGACCATCTCAATCTTAGGTATCTTAGGCAGGGCCAGCTTTAAGAAATCAAGGGTTTTATTGCCGGGCGCCTTGGGAACACGGACCACCTTTTCCTGCAGCAGCAGATCAACATTGCTTATGACGATATTTCTGGTTGTAGGAGCAAGCAGAACAAAATTAATATAGAAAAAAAAGAACAAGCCATGAAATAAAACAGCTCCGATCGCGGAGTAAAGAAGCGTTTTATCGGAATGAGAATGCATAGTTAAACAGGGTAATAAGTAAGTGATAAGTTATAAGTGGTCAGTGATAAGTGATCAGTGGTAAGTGGCAAGTCTGTTACTATTCACTAACCACTATCCACTGTGCACTATTCACTAATCACTGAAAAAATAACCACCGGTTATTTTTTCTTTTTTGTCTGCTCTGTTGCTATAGTAATGCTGGCCGCCCCGGCTTCTTTCGCGCGCTGCATAACATCCGTCAGCAGGCCATAACCGGCGTTTTGGTCGGCCTTTATAATCACAAGCTTAAGGCCGCTTTCCCGGATAGCGCGTTCCAGCGCCTTATAAAAATCGTCCTTCGCGGTGAATGCCTTTTCGTTTACTGCGTACTTGGCTTCCTGAGCCAGAGATACGACTATCTTTTCCTTTTCTTCCCCCTCCTGTGTACGAGCCTGCGGCAGATTCACCTTAAAAACAGGCTCCGACAGAAGCGGGGCGGTGACCATGAATATTATGACCAGCACCAGGCAGACATCCACCAGTGGCGTGACATTTATACCTGTAACCAGACTGTCGTCGTTAGTCTCAACTTTAAAGGACATAATATTTAACGATATCTATTGCCATAAGCTATAAGCTTTAGGCCGTAAGCGAACTACGCCATAAGCTATAGGCTTTAGGCCGTAAGCAGAATAAAGACTTCTTACTATTTACGCTTTACGATTCCAGATTCACGATTGCCGATTAACGCTTCCCGCTTCCCGATTTACGCTTTACGATTCACACCGTAAGCCATACTTAGTTCTTCATTAACGCCATCTTCAGGGCGCCGGACTGCTTCGCGGTGTCCATCATCGTAACAACTTCGCCGACTTTATTCCCGTCGTCGGCCTTGATAATCACGAATTTATCTTTGCTGGCCAGAATAGCCTGGGCTATGCGCGCCGGAAAATCCAGCATCGATACCTCGGCACCGTTAAGCTTTATCACGCCGTTCAGGGTCAACTTAACCTGGATGCTCTCCGAGGCGGAAACCTTGCCCACCTGGGCGCTGGATTTTGATTGCAGAACCTTGATGCCTGACTGCACCGCGAACGGAGCCACGGCCATAAAAATTATAACCAGCACCAAAGACACATCCACCAGGGGCGTGACATTGATGTCAGTTATAGCGTCGTCGGAATTGCTTGAAGAAAAGCCCATAAATTAGATATTAAGAACTAACCAGTTTCTGCCTATAGCCTATGGCAATAGCCGTATCTAAATTTACGGCTTATGGCGGGCGCTGCGCCCTAGTGCTTCGATCCCATTATTATCATCAGGCGCGAGGAGAAGATCTCAAGTTCGCTCATGATAACTTTTACCCGCCGCATAAAATAGTTGAAGATGATAACTGCGGGGATAGCCACTGCCAGGCCGGCCGCGGTAGCCACTAACGCTTCCGCTATACCTCTGGCGACCACGGTGGGACCGCCGACGCCGGAGAGCGCGAGGTCGCGAAAAGCCTTTATAATGCCGATCACCGTGCCAAAGAGGCCGATGAAAGGCGCGATATTACCCATGGTACCCAGCACGCCAAGAAACTTTTCAAGGTTAAGCTTCTCCTCCTGGCGCTTCGTGGCCAGCAGTTCTTCTATGTCGCGCCTGGGCATCTCGCGGTGGCGCAAGGCGTAGTTGAACAGCCTCGCTACGGGGGAATCTATCTTGCCGGTGTAATCAACGGCTTTATCCGCCTTATCCTCTTTCAGCAGTCCGCTTATATGCGCCAGAAAATCGTCCACTTTCCTGTGGCGGGCCTTCCTGAAATACCACCAACGCTCAAAAGCCACGGTGAAAGACAGCAGCGAACAGAATATCAGGATGATCAGCGTAAAGCTGTCACGCAACATACTTAAATAGTTAATATTTTCCACAAAACCTCCAATAGTAATAGTTAGGAATTAATGACAGCAGCTTCTAGCTCCCCGCCTCTGTCTTTGTTTCCTGCATCCCCGGCAGATCCTGGACCTTTGCCGGCGTTTTAACCTTTCTCACTTTTCTCAGCGTCTTCTTAGGGGCAGGTTGGGTCTCCGCTTCGGGCCGGGCTTCGCCTGCGTCTCTGGCTTCTGCCGCATTTGCATCGGGCGCGGCCCGCTCCTGCTTAGGCGCGGGCGCGGCCTTTTCCTGATATGCCATGCGGAGAAGCGCCTTGGCCCGCTCCCCGGCGGCCCTGGACACTTCCTGCGTGGCCGCGTTTTTTGAAATATCCTCATAGACGCGGGCCGCTTCGGGGTAGTTCTTCTCCCCCTCGTAGATCTCGCCGAGCTTTACAAGGCCCTGCAGACGCCAGGAGCTGTTTAAAGGTTTCTGGAGGGCCAGCCGCTCCCAGTAATCGCGCGCCTCGTCCGCCTGCTTGCCCTCTAAACTTATTTCGCCCATCTGATAAAGGGCCTCAAGCGCGTCTTCCTTGCCCTCCGCCTCGCCGTAGATCTCGGTGAGCGTTTTAATTGACCCGGCCAGATCGCCCCTTGTCTTCTGAATATTAAAGATTTCCCAGAGCGCTCCCAGCGCTTCTTCAGGCTTAGCTGACAGCTCATAATACTTGTGGTAAGTCTCCTCGGCCAGATCGGTGGCTCCGGTGTTCTTGTAGCAGAGCGCCAGGTTGAAAAGCGCGGGCTTTATGTATTCGTTATCGGGGTAAAGTTCGGTAAGTTTGGCGTACGCCTTGACGGCGGGGGCGTATTTCTTGGAGTTGTAATAAGCGTTGCCCAGCCGAAATAGCGCCAGCGGGTGTTCCGTAGCGTCGGTATAATTAGTCGCGAAGCGCTCGAATACGGCGGCCGCGCCCTCCATATCCCCGGTCTGGAAATAGGATTCTCCCAGATAGAATTGCGCGTCCTTGACCGAAGAATGATCGATGTATTGCACGCAGAATTTTTTAAGGTATTCCACGGCGCCGGGATAGTTCTTAGTCTCAAATAACCGGCGGCCCAGGCGGAACAGGGCCTCTCCGGAAGATTTAGTTTTAGGCTCAACGGAGGAAAGGCCCGTAAAGTAGGCCTTAAAATCCATGCCAGTGTCGCGATCAAAAATCACTTCCGCCAGATCCAGCGCGTCATACGCCTCGGTGGAGAACGGGAAATTATTTATCACGGTCCTGGTCTGCGCCACCGCCTGGGCGTCCTGCTTCAGGTTGTAATAGACCTGGGCCACGCGCAGATAGGCGAGCGGGAGCTGGAAGCTTTTGGGATACTTCGCGATGATGGTGTTATAGGCGGTAATACTTTCGGCGTATTTCTGCGCCCTGAAATAAGTGTCGGCGGTCTGAAAATCGGCCAGCTCCGTCTCGGGGGCGGACGGATAATTCTTTGAGAGCTTCACCCACTGTTCAACGGCCTGGCTGTAATAGCGCAGGCGGTACAGCGACAGCCCAGCCCGGTAAAGCGCGCCGGCCGCGTAGGTGCTGGCGGAATTTTCGGTAACAAATTTATCGTAAAGCTGGTAGGCTTTCTCAAAATCCTTCTGGTTAAAATAGCTGTCGGCTATGGCCAGGGTGTCCACGCTTTCTGACGGCGGGATATCGGGGAAGGCTGCCTTCATGGTCTTCAGCTTCTCCGCGGTCTTCATGGCTATATCGCCGGCTCCGGCCAGCGCACTGCACCAGACCAGGCCTTCCTGGGCGTAAATGGCCGAAACATCATTAGGGTAAATGCGCGTGACGGTATTGTAGATATTACGGGCGTCGTCCGTCAGATTAAGCCGCATATAGGCGTCGGCGACATACAGAAGGCTGAGCGCGCGCCACTTGGAACCCAGCGGAGGCAGGTGTTTAAAAACAAACTGGTAAGAGGTAAGGATATTATTATAATTTCCACGCTCGTATTCGGTGCGCAGCATAAGAAAAAGTGACTGTTCGGCTATCTCGCTTGAAGGCGCCAGATCCAGCGCGTTCTGGAAAGCCCGCAGAGCTTCGCGCGGCTTTTTCAGTTCCAGGTTGGCGTTGCCCGCGAGGTGCCAGGCGTTCTTGGCCAGCGTGTGGCCGGGATACAGGGCGAGGAAGCTGTCCAGGGCGTGCACGGCCTGGGGATAGTCTTCCAGAAGATACTGACACCAGGCCAGCTTATACTGTGAGGCCGGGGCGACCCAGGAACCCGCGTAATTCACCGTGACCTTCGTGTAGGCGAAAAGCGCGTCTCTGGTCTGCTTGTTCTCAAGATACGATTCCGCGATGAAGAACTGGGCGTACGGCGCGAAAAGGTCCTGGGGGGTGCGGTCTATAATGCTCTGAAAATTGGAGCGCGCGCTGGAATAATCCTTCTTGCTGAACTGCGAGGCGCCTATGCGGAAGACGGCCGCGCTCTTAAGCTTGGAAACGGGATATTTTTTAAGAAAATTCTCATACTTCACAATGGCGCCGTCAAAATCCTTGGCGTAGAAAAAAGAATCGGCGGTCATAAATTCCGCCTCTTCCTTATAATCGGAATCGGGGAAATCCTTCAGCAGTTTCTCAAACACGCCCGCCGCCATATATGTCTTGCCCTCGTAAAGGTATGATTTTCCCAGCAATATCCGCGCCTGGATAGTGTCCAGCCGGTAAAACATCTTCTGGGCCGCGGGGTAGTTTTTGTTACTCATTTCAATAACGGCCTTGGCAAAAATAACCGAGGGGTCCTTCATGTACGGGAGGTAACTTTCCTCCAGATGGAACAATGTTGCTTGGGCGGCAGGGAACTTGCCGGCGGCGATATTGGCATAAACAATGCCCAGCAGACTTTCCGGCACGATGTAGCTGTCCGGGTACTTGTCCTCCACGCGCTCAAATTCTTTTATCGCGCGCGCCCAATTGCCCATATTATAATAGGCCTCGCCGATACGATTCTGAGCCGAGGATTCCAGGCCGGACTTGCGGTAATTTTTTATCACTTTGAGGTAAGCCGCCGCGGCGTTGCTAAGTTCGGTTATGGCCGCCTGGTTGTCGCCTGAGAGGCTGCGGGCGTCGGAAGCCATCTTTGAAAGCTTTTCCTGACGCAGGAGTTCAAGGCCCTTGGACATATAGGCCTCGGCCTGCATAAATTGCGCGTCGGCGGCCCGGACGCTCTTCGGATATTTTTTAATAAATTTATCAAAGGCGCCAACTACGGCGGACCGGTCGGCGGCGGCGCGATAAAGGTCGGAGAGAGTTTGAAAAGCAGCCTCGTCTTCGCTAAGCTGCGCCGTAGTGAGCTCAGCCCGCGCGCTCACGGGCCCGATCAGAAGTAAAGCAAGGAAGATTTTCTTCATGTCACACTCCCGCTGATTAGCTGTAAGAATTGGTCAGGCGTCTTTCGGCTGCCTCTTTCACCAGGTTCGCCGTCACCTCTGCGAGGTCAAGGCCGTAAACGCTCTGGTTTCCCCTCAGCCGCAGTGAGACTTTGCCCTCTGCCATTTCTTTTTTGCCGACTATAAGAGCGTAGGGGACTTTCTCGTTCGCGGCGTCGCGGACTTTGGAGGAGATGGTATCGGAACGCAAATCTGAGACCACCCTGAGACCGGCAGCCTTCAGTTTGGCCGCTATCTCGCTGGCGTAGCCTTCTTCAAGCGAAGTAATATTCAGCACCTTAACCTGCACGGGGGCGAGCCAAAGCGGAAAATTGCCGGCGAAGTGCTCTATCAGAATGCCGAAGAACCGCTCAAGCGAACCCAGCAGCGCCCGGTGGAGCATATACGGCCTGTGCCTGTGACCGTCCGCGCCGGTGTATTCCATCTGGAAGCGTTCGGGCAGATTGAAATCGAACTGGATTGTCGTGGTCTGCCATTCCCGGCCGAGCGAATCTTTCACCTTAAGATCTATTTTGGGGCCGTAGAAAGCGCCGCCGCCTTCATCCATCTCAACTTTTATCCCCTCTTTATTAACGGCGGCCAGCAGACTTTTCTGGGCTTCTTCCCAGCGCGCCGGTTCCCCCACGGCGTCGGCGGGGCGCGTGGCGAGATAAGCCTTGATATCGGTAAATCCGAAAGCGCGCCAGATACTCAGGCTGAAACGCAACACTTCAAGCGTCTCCGCCTCCATCTGTTCCGGCGTGCAGATAATATGAGCGTCGTCCTGGGTAAACCCGCGCACGCGCATGAGGCCGTGCAGAACCCCGGCTTTTTCAAAACGATAAACCGTGCCAAGCTCCGCCCATCTGAGCGGCAAATCGCGATAAGAGTGAAGAGAACTCTGGTATATCTGTATGTGGAACGGGCAGTTCATCGGCTTAGCGTAATAATCTATGCCGTCTATATCCATCGGGGCGTACATGGAATCCTTGTAGAAATCCAGGTGGCCCGAGGTCTGCCAGAGATTGGCCCTGCCGATATGGGGCGTATAAATAAGGTCGTACCCGCCTTTAGAATGTTCTTCCTTCCAGAAGGTCTCTATGGCGTTACGGATGCGGGCGCCGTTAGGGTGCCAAAGTACCAGGCCGGGCCCCACGGTTTCATTTATGCTGTAGAGATCAAGCTGCTTGCCGAGCTTGCGGTGATCGCGCTTGGCGGCTTCTTCCTGCTGTTTAATATAGGCGTCCAGCTCTTCTTTGGTCTCAAAGGCGACCGCGTAGATGCGCTGGAGCATGGGCCGCTTCTCGTCGCCGCGCCAGTAAGCGCCGGCGATGGAAACGAGCTTGTAAGCCTTGAGCAGGCCGGTATGGGCCACATGGGGACCGCGGCAGAGATCTTCAAAGGGGCCGTTTTTATAAATGCTTATTGGCTCAGCGGCGGGCAGATCGTTAATAAGCTCCACCTTAAACTTCTCCCCCTTCTCTTCAAAATGGCGCAGCGCCGCGTCCCGGGTAAGTTCGATGCGCTCGAACTTCTGGGCTTGCGCGATGATGTGCTTCATCTTTTTTTCTATTTTGGGCAGGTCTTCGGGGGTGAAATGGTGTTCGGAATCAAAATCGTAATAGAAGCCGTTCTCTATCGAGGGGCCGATGGCCAATTTAGCGCCCGGGAACAACTCAACCACCGCCTGCGCCATCACATGCGCCAGGGAATGCCGCATCATCTCAATAAAACCGTCTTTTTTTTCTTCTGCCATAAAGTAAGAAAGGGTAGAGGGTGCGATATAGGGTAGAGATTTAAGGCACTCATTACCCCTAAACCCTGCACCCTTTACCCTGTCCCCTGCTAAAAATGGTGCCCAGTATAGGGATCGAACCTATGACCTTTCCCATGTCAAGGGAACGCGCTACCGCTGCGCCAACTGGGCTATTCATAAATACTACAATATATTTTAAAAGATGACAATAAAACCTCGGGGGCACATTCCCCGGGCTTTTCTGACAGCGCTATATTAAGCGCGACAGATATTTTACCGCCGGCATAACGGCTATACCGTCCTTAGACACATAATCCGCGGACCCCTCCGCATAAACCTGAGTGGCTTTAACTTTCGGATAGCGCGCATGTACGTATTTTAACGCGCCTGAAATATCCCTGTCGCTCCATTTGCATTCCAGAAACTCTATGGGAGCGCCGTCTTCCATAATAACAAAGTCAACTTCGCGGCCGCCTATATCCCTCAAATACCTGAGTTCAATATCCCTACCCTTGGCGTCTTCCTCAAATTGCACCCATTTAAGAAGGTGTGATGCGACCATGTTTTCAAAACGCGCGGGCAAATCTTTTATCAAAGACCAGTCGTAATGATAATGCTTCTTTTCTTTTTTAACGGCTTTAATTTCAGGACCACCGAACGGCGAGAGCCTAAACACCGCGTACATCCTCTCTAAAGTCTGTATCCAGCGCTCAATGGTTTTATGCGCTACCTGTAAATCCTCCCGCAATGAATTAACGGATAAGGGACTGCCCACAAGTTCGGGCAAACGAAGTATTAATAATTCAAGCTGACCTATGTCCTGAATGTGCTCAAGCCCCAATATATCCTCACGAATTAAGCGCGTACGATATTCTCTTGACCAGCGTTTAGCGTCAATTTCCGAGGAACTGAAAAAAGGCTCGGGGAAGCCGCCTAACTGTAATAATTCCATAAAATCTTTTTGCGAGGAAATACCGAGTTCGGCGGCGGAGAGCGGGTGAAGGCGCAAATAGTGATAGCGCCCCTGCAAAGAATCCCCTCCGAATCGGTATATGTCCAGCCTGGCGCTGCCGGTAACTATTATTTTTTTATCTTCTCCGCGTAGATCATAGAATCCCTTAAGATAATTACGCCAATGCCTATACTTATGTATTTCATCAAAGACAACAAAATCGGAGTCCGGTAATTGTCCGGAAAGGATCTTCTCCCGATGCTCCGGCGCATCCCAATTCAGATATCCCGCGGGATTCGTCAGCAGCGATTTAGCCAGCGTTGTTTTCCCTACTTGCCGCGGGCCGCCGACAAACACCATTTTTTTATCAAGGTCTTTTAATATCTGTTTGGCGAGATATCTGATTGTTTTTTTCATACAGGCACTATAGCATATTTAACCATCATGTTAAATTACACACATGTATTTTAACATATAGGTGAACATACTACAGTTTCAGAAAATGCAGGCCACTCGAACTATTTTTTCCACACAAGTCGGAAATAGTCTTTCGGCGCTTACGGACCAAATTAAAATAGTGTAATATATTCTTGTAGTTTTAAGTTTTCGGGGGCGAGATGAACGATACTAACCTGAAAGTTGCAGTTGCAACTTTCAGGTTAGCATCTACGTCCCCTGTTGCTGTTATGGTTTGCCGAGACCCGGGGCTGCCAGCCATTTTCTAAAAGGGACGAAGCGGATTTTTACACCTTCAATCTTTTTTACACCTTCTTCACTTACTGTAACTATCGTTCCCCCGGATAATCCTAATTTCCGGGCGCAGGCGACAAGGCCGCTGGTTTCGCGCATTTCCGTTTTTCTGTCTTTTATGGAATAGCATGCCTGAATAATTTTCACGGCCCGCAGCCCTTCGCGAACGACAAAATCCGTCTCCGCTCCATCCGGATCTTTCCAATAATGAATATCCATCATGGGGGAAAGCCTGCGGCGCAGTTCCAGGTAGACCGCGTTCTCAAAAAGTCTGCCCATGTCGGTCCGGCCGCTTATGGCATAAAGGAATCCGGTGTCGCCTTGATACGCCTTGCGGGGGTATTGAGCCCGGTCCTTGATGGTATGAGAGAAGATAGGAACGAAGAAAAAAAGATAACTGTCCTGCGCGTATTTTTCAAGCTGGAGCAGTTTTGACTTACCGATCTTATGGCCGAGCGTTTGAAAAAAACGCAGGCATTTTGAAGCCGAAAAATACGGCGCTTCAATTATGTATTTCCCAAACGTTTCAACAGCGGATATTTCCGAGGATGAAATTTCAGCCACATCCAACCCGACTATATCACGAAAGTAGGAGCCAATCAGCCTGACTCTGTCTGTTCTGTCCGCGGTGAGCGCCACTTCAGGGAAGCCGCCGTAAATGAGATAATCGGAAAAAGCTTTTTCCCATCTCCCTGTTCCCGCAGTGGTCGGTTCCACCTGTACTTGCTTGAATTTCAGAAATTCAGGCAATGAAAGGGGCCCGAGCTCATGCGCCGCGATCCTTCCCCTCAGCGCTTTTGAGGGTCTGGCCAGCGAACTGCGGGAAGAACTTATGACCAGGTTCAGCCGGCCTTTCAGCATCTCGTGATTTCTTGACAACCAGCCTTCCCAGTCCGCGGCGTTGGTGATTTCATCCAGTAAAAGACAGCCGGAATCCCCGAACCATTTAAGGATGTCATCAAGCAGGGACGGGGAATCCTTGATCCTGCTGTCCTCAAGGTTCAGATATGCGGCCTTTTTACCTTCCCGCTCAAGCTTCTGCCTGAGCAGGATAAGCGCGCTTGATTTGCCGCAGCGGCGTATTCCTGTAAGCGCGACTATTTTAAGAGCCGACTCGCGCAGGATCTTTTCCGGGTCTAAAGCCCGCGGGATAAGGTTCTTTTTCAGCGCATACGCATCCCATTCGTCAAATATTTCGTTCATAGCGTAGGAAGTCCCTCCGGGATATTGTTTTTCTACAGAACAGTATATCACATATTCTGTTCCGGCATAAAACGATTTAAGCGCCCCTTTTACAGATTGCGAGGAGCATTACCGATAACATCACCGTCCCGAATGGCACTAACTTAAGGCGCTTTTGGTCTAAAAGTCTCATTGGTTCGTCTCACCGACGGAAGCCGGTCGTCCTACCGGCGACTTGTCCCACCGTGAAAACTGGGGGGAAAGCCGGTATCCAGCATCAAGAATATCTGGATTCCGGCTTTCGCCGGAAAGACGTAACACATAAAACCTGAACTGCGGACGGTTAAAAAGCGAAAACCGGGGAAAATTGCCGGTTAGCCTGAATCCTGCAGTTTAAGGTATATCTCATTGATAAAATCAAGGAACAGAATTATTCTGCAGGATTCTCCGCAGCAGCGGGTCGAGGATCAAGCGCTATGTGCGATGTATCCGAGAAGGTGAGGCCCGGCTTAGAACGAGGCATAATTATGCCTCGCGTCCGGGCCGCAAGGCCGCAGGTGTTTTCCTGCGCAGCGAAAACACCGAGGCGGGGTCGCGCAAAACCGCTATGCGGTTTATGCGTGACTATGCCTCCCGAATGGGCGCCCGCAGTGCGGGCGGAAAGTTGCAACTGCAACTTTCAGGTTAGGGCTTAAGTTAGTGCCATTCATCACCGTCCCCGGATTACTCCTAAAAAAGTAGACGCTACCTTTTTTACTACCTTTTTTTACAATAGTGCGAAAACGCTAAATTTCAAGACCTGGCCCCGTAGTGTGGCCCCGCGATAGCCCGATTTATTTCAGATAGCGGATGATTACTATGCCGGAGCCACCGGCTCCCGCCGTGCCAGTATGCGTGCCGCCACCACCGCCACCGGTATTAACCGTTCCGCTTGTGGCTGTTCCGTGAACAGAACCCGCGCCGCCGCCGCCGGTACCACCTGCGCCTGCAGCAGAACCCTGATCAGAACCACCCTCACCGCCGCCGCCGGCGAACCAACCAGCCGGAGAACCGCCGGGGAATTGTGAATATTGAAGACCTACTCCGCCATTATGCGGGCCAACATCATTACCATCCGCAGGAGTTTCTCCAGCCGCACCCGCGCCGCCGCCGCCGCCCGACGGATAATAATCGGCGGCGTAACCCCTGCCGCCATCATGCCCCTGTCCCGTAGTTCCGCTTCCGCCTATACTTCCCTGATACCCGCCGCCGCCACCGGAACCACCGGCTGCGCCATTTCCACTCGAACCATAACCCCCGCCAACAGCGGTTAAGTCTGAAAAAACACTGTTTTGCCCGCTTGCTCTATCCCCGCCCCCATTACCGACAGTTACAGTATATTGCTGCGCGAGAACCGGATAAGTAGCACGATAAATCAACCCGCCGGCGCCGCCACCGCCAGCAGCACCATAGCCTCCGCCTCCTCCGCCGGCAACGACAAGGACTTCAACATCACCCGCGGCGATAAATGTAATCGCGCCGCTGGTGGTAAAAGTGTGAATGCGATACCCGCCAATATCCTCCACATAGCCGCCTGATGCAGCCAGATATACAGGTTTAATACCCCACCATCCGCGCGAGCCGTTACGGACGCTGAGGTGGTCGGGAG
>SESG01004776.1_pt1 | contig 14623 bp, 10 predicted proteins | sample 3171421 | NCBI WGS metagenome assembly SESG01 (sample SAMN10866946, study PRJNA518727) | freshwater metagenome | biome: subpolar coniferous forest; feature: holomictic lake; material: water; isolation source: holomictic Lake 227, 6 m and 8 m depth | place: Canada: near Kenora, Ontario | collected... | reverse complement strand
CGTAAACGGGCAAAGTCGAGTCAAGATGTTCGACTTTTTTCGCTCAGGGCTCTCTGAAGCTCACGCCCAGGCCGCTGGAGATCGGGCTGAGGAAATAGGACAGGATGGTCCGGGTCCCCACCTTGATTTCGGCGTTGAGCGTCATGCCGGAGATCAGCCGTCCGCCTTTGGGCAGGCGCTCCAGCTTGTTCTCGAGAATTTCGACCCATCCCCGGTAGAAGGCACCGCCGCCGGCCCCCGCACCGCCACCGCCGCCGGCCCCCCCCCCTGGCGCCGCTGCGGCGGCAGAGGAGGAGTTCAGGGCAGTATCCTCGCTCACCGACGTGAGCTTGCCGGTCAACCCACCGTGGCGACTGTAGGGAAAAGCATCCACCTTGATGACCACATGGTCGCCGGCCTTGGTGAACCCCATGTCGGCCGAGGCGATCATGATCTCGGCGATCAGCTTGGTGCGCGAGGGAATAATGGTAACCAGGGGCTCGGCTCCCCGCACCACCGACCCCACCGACAGTTTGGCCACGTCCTGAACGACACCGTCCTCGGGGGCGGTGATGACCACCAGATCGCGCAGACGGGACGCCTTGGTCAGACCTTCTCCGGCGTTGACGGCCGCTGTCCGCTGAGAGACCAGACTCTCCAGCAATGTCCGCCGCCATTCGTTTACGAAGGCCGCCTTTTCAGCCCGCTTGGATTCCAGGCCGTGCTGAAGTTCAATCTGACGATTGACCGCGTCGTGGTAATCGCGTTCGGCCCGCATCCGAGAGGATTGGGCGTCGAGCAGTTGGAGCCTTGATCCGGTCTGAGACTTCTCGAGCGCCGAGCGCATACTCTCGACGTCGCGCGACACGGCCAGCTGCTGGCGGGACAGCTCGATGTCCTTCGCCACGGTGTCCAGATTGGTCTGAAGCCGGCTGATCTCCTCGGTGAAAACCTCGATGCGTGACTTATATTCGGCCTCGCGCTGATTGTAGAGGGTGGCCTGGATCAAGTCGTCGGAGGTCGGGTTGGGCCCGGGATCGAACGGCTTGTCGCTCAGTTCAGCCTCCAGCCGGCGCTCCTGGGCGCGCACGGAACGCTGCTGCGCGGTCAGCGAAACCACGTCGGCCTGGGTGAAGGTGGTGTCCAGCGTGGCCAGCACCTGGCCCTTGGTCACCCGGACGCCGGGCACGACGTTCAGCTCCCGGATCAGAGCGCTGTCCAGCGGTTGCAGCACGATGGTCGGCGTATCGGTGACGAAGCGGCCGGAACAGGTCACCACCACATCCACATCCATCACCCCGGCGATGATCACCAGGGTGATGAACAGAACCAAGATGAAATAGGTGGTCGGGCGCAAGGCCGCAGGCAGCCGCTGCTCAAGAACCTCGTCGACCCCGTTCTGAAACGGGATGGCATCCTCGGGAACCGGGATCTTGGCCGGGTGCGCCGGCCGCCGTTCCTCACTGACGATACGGCGGTAGAGATCGACAGCTCGGTTGCGGGTGCGGATGATCAGCGCGTTCACTGGAGATGCCGGTTCTGTTGATGCCAAAGATGGCGGTAGATGTCACAGCGTTCAAGCAGAACCGAATGAGGCGCGAAATCGACGACCTCGCCGCGTTCGAGCACCAGAATGACATCCGCCGCGATCAGCGAGGCGAGACGGTGGGAGACGATCACCATGGTCCGGCCACGGGCGAGATCGGCTAGGTTCTGCTGGATGATGGCTTCGCTATCCGGATCGAGAGCGCTGGTCGCCTCGTCGAAGATCAGCAGCCGCGGCTGCGACAGCAGCGCACGGGCGATGGCCACGCGCTGACGCTGTCCGCCCGAGAAGTTCGTCGCGCCCTCCTCGACGAAGGTTTCATAGGAGAGGGGCAGGCGGTCGATGAACTCGTCGGCGCCAGCCAGGCGCGCGGCCTCCATGACCTCTTCCAGCGGGGCATCGGGCTTGGTGGCGGCGATGTTGTCGCGGAGCGTGCCGCGAAACAGCAGGTTCTCCTGCAGGACCACGCCGATGTTCCGCCGCAGATGGTTGAGGTCGATATGGCGGATATCGGTGCCGTTGAGCCGGATCAGGCCCTCCTGGGGAACGTTGATGCCCTGGATCAAGCGGGTGATCGTGGTCTTGCCCGAACCCGAGCGGCCGACGACGCCGATCATCTGCCCTTCCTCAATGTGGAAGGACACGCGGTCCAGCGCCGGCTTGGAGGCGCCGTTGTAGGTGAAGGTCACTCCCTCGAAATTCACTTCGCCGGTGATCGCGGGGTGAATGCCGTGCTGGCCGGGGCTGCGTTCGGGCGGGTGGTTCATCACCGAGCCCAGCATCTTCACCGACAAGGCGACCTGCTGATATTCGTTGATCAGGCTGACCACCTGGATCAGCGGCCCACTGACGTTGCCCGAGAGCATAAAGAAGGCGACCAGCCCGCCGATCGTCATGTTGCCGTCGAAAACCTCGGAAACACCCACGCACAAAATGGCGATGGTCATCAGCTTCTGCAGAATCTGCACCAGCGTCACACCGCCCGTATTGACGTAGAAGACCGAGGCCCGGCACTGGATCGCGGCGACGACCTTGCTGTCCCACATCTTCTGGCGCACGGGCTCGAGGGCCAGCGACTTGACCGCGCGGATGCCGTGAACGGTTTCCACCAGATCGGCCTGGCGGGCGCCCTCCGCCGAATAGAGATAATCGAGCTTGCGCCGGAAGACCGGGATCAGGCTGGCGGTGACGCCGGCGATGGCGAGCGAGAACAGCAGAACCACGCCAGTCAGCTTGAAGCTGTAGAACATCAGGCCGACCAGCAGCAGCGGCATCGTGCTGAGGTCGAGCAGGGTCTGGAACAACGGCCCGGTCAGAAAGGCCCGGATGGCTTCCGTCTGCAGGATGTTGCGCACCAGCACGCCGGTCGACATGCTTTCAAAAAACGGCAACGGCAGCGACAGCACATGTTCGTAGGTTTTCGACGCCAGATGGGCATCGGCCTTGTTCGAGAGGAACATGGTCAGGATCGAGCGGGTGTAGTTGAACATCCCCTCGAAGAGGGCGATGACCGTGAACACCGCCACCAGAGCCCAGAGAGTCAGATAGCTGTGGTGAGCCACCACCTTGTCGATGATCAGATTGAACATCAGCGGCGTGGTAAACGCTATCGCGGTCAGGGTGACCGACAGGATCGCCATGTCGCGCAGATAGTGGGCGTGCGGCAGCAGCACATTGCCGAACCAGCGCAATCCAAAGGGCTGCGAGGCGTCGTCCAGCCGGTACACGCGCTTGCACAGCAACGCCCGGCCGCCCCAGAGTTCCTCGAACTCCTCGCGCGAAACCAGCGTTGTGCCTTCCCCCTCGTTTCTGGGATCGAGCACGGCCAGGGAAAAGTTGCCCCCACCGATATCGATGGCGCCAACGATGATGACCCAGCTTTCGTCCTTGAGCATGGCCAGGATCGGATACGCCGATCCGAGAGAGATGATCTGCTCCCACTTTTGCTTGCGCAGGACTTTCCCGGACAGCTCCACCGCTTTCATCAGGCGCAGCAGCAGCCGGGTGGTGTCGTCGGTGGAGGGAGATGATAACAATTCAGGAGAAATTTGAATGCCGCGGTGTTGCGCCAGAATAAAAAGACACCGCAACGCCGTCAGACGGGGGGCCATCTCCTCGGCTCCGGCGTTCTCATGGCGATCTCGGAAAGAGGACATAAGTCATACTCATATGGCGGATGGGCCTTGAGCGCAAGGCCGTCAGCCGAACGCCGACATATTCGGGCGATCGTTCACAAGCGGGGCGCGAGCGGGAGCGAATGGCGAGAATGCCCTTCGATGCAACGAAAATGCGGAAAACAGGGAGCTCGGGCACGTGATCTTCATGTTCTTTTCCATACTCCGTTTTTCCGGCCGGATGCAAGAGCGACCGTCGCCGCGCAGACGGCGACGGAGCGACAGAACCCACCCATCCGAGAGCGGTTCGAGGCGCGCCGGCCGGCGAATACGCGATCTCCCATGGACGGCAGACTGACCGTCCACCCATGCCGGTCAGTTATTTCACGTCCCCTTCCAGAGAGATGCCCCAGACTTTACCTCTTACTTCTTTGTAATGTTGTTCCTGGTCGTAATACGCGACCGGAAGCCGGATTGCTTCGGCGGTCAGGCGCCCCATCCCCTGCATGAGGGTGAAGGCAGAGACCGCCTCGTCGTGTCTGGCGTTGATGAGGCTCAGCCGCGCCGATAGCGCCTCCCGTTCGGTGTTGAGCAGATCGGTCACCGTTCTCGTCCCGATGTTGACCTCGGCGCGCAGGCTCCTCAGGGTTCCGTTGGTGGCGGTGATTATGCTCTCGCGGACCTTGATCTCCGCCCGCCGCGCCGTCAGCGTGAGCCAGCTCTTAACCGCTCTGTCGACCGCTGTCCTCTGTGCGTTCTCGATCTGCAGCATCATCTCGTTGGCGGTCTGGCGCGCCGCCCGCGCCCGAGCCGAGACGGCGCCGTTGTCGATGGGCAGTGTCATCTGCACGACGATCGAGCGGCTGTCCGAACGTCCGTCGACCGAGCTGGCGCTCCATTTCCGGGTGACGGAGCCGATGGCGTCGACGGTGGGCAGAAGCTCGCCATCGACGGATTCGACGTCGTTGCGCGCCGAGAGTTCGGAATAGCGCGCCATCAGAACGTCGGGATTGTTAGCGCGGGTAACGGCGATGACCTCGTCGGTGGTAGCGGGCATCTCCAGGGAGAATTTCGGAAAGACGAGGGAGCCGGGCTCGGCGCCGGTGACGCGCAAATAATCCAAGGCGCTGGAACGCAGCGCCACCTCGAACTGAATGCGCTGAGCGATAGCGTCGGCCAAGCGGGATTCGGCCTGACTGATATCGGTTCGGGTATTCTCGCCGATGACCAGCCGCCGCCGCTCGATCTCGACCTGCGTCTCCATCGCCTTCTGGTAATTGCCAATCAGGTCCAGGGTCATCTGGTCGCGGATGACGTCCATATAGGCGGTGATCGCCGTCAGCAGGACCGTCTGTTCGACCGAGGTCAGCTGGGCGCGCTCGGCAAGGACCTTGTTGTGGGCGCCGCTGATGCCCGACTGGATGCGTCCTCCCCGGTACAGGGGTTGGGTCACTTCCACGCCGACGGTGCGGTAATTGGAGCCCGAGGAGTTGGAGAGGGTGTCGGTGAGCTTGGTATGCTGCGTGCTGCTCCGTAGGTTGACGCTCGGCCGCATCCCGGCCAGAGCCAGGGGCATCTGCTCGTCGATGGCGCGCAGCTTAGCCCGCTCGGCCCGCAGGGCCGGATTGGTCTGGTAGGTGCGGACCAAGGCGTCGGTGAGGGATTCCGCCCCGGCATTGGAGCAGGCAAGAAGAATGAAGCCGGCCGCCGCAAGGCCGGCGGCAAGGATGCGAACCGCCGTCCCGGCACCGCCGGGCGCGCGCCGGGCGGCCATACCGGCTCCGTGACGGAATGGGGCTGTTGTCTGCATCTGGGGCCGCGTCTGCATGTCGTACTCCTGGCGTCCCTACCGGTTCATGCGGGCGATGGTGGCGGTGGTGCTGTGGCCGGCAGCGAGATCGGCGAGAACGATCGAGCCGCCGTAGGACTGGACCAGTTCGGCCCCGACCACGCGGTCGACGGTGTAGTCGGCGCCCTTGACCAGCACATCGGGACGCAGGGCGCGGATCAGGGTCAGCGGCGTATCCTCACCGAAGATCACCACCAGATCCACCGAGGCCATGGAGGCCAGCACGGTGGCCCGCGCCAACTCGCTCTGCACCGGCCGGGTCTCGCCCTTGAGGCGACGCACGGATTCGTCGCTGTTGAGCCCGACCACCAGCCGGTCGCAGGCGGCCCGCGCCTGCTGAAGCAGCGAGACGTGGCCGGGATGGAGCAGGTCGAAGCAGCCGTTGGTGAAGCCGATGCGCCGGCCCTGGCGGCGCCAGCGTTCGGCGCGGTCGACCGCGCCTTCCAGCGGCAGCACCTTGGCCTCGCCCGCCACCCATTCCTGATGATGATAGGCGGCCAGCAGTTCGGCTCGCCGCACCACCGCGGTGCCCACCTTGCCCACCACCACGCCGGCGGCGAGATTGGCCAGATGCGCCGCCTCCTCCAGCGGCACCCCGGCGCCGACGGCGCCGGCCAGGGTGGCGATCACGGTATCGCCGGCGCCGGAAACGTCGAACACCTCCCGCGCCCCGGCGGAAAGATGGCGAACCCGGCCGTCCTTGGTCACCACGGTGAGGCCGTCCTCGCTGCGGGTGACCACCATGGCGCCGAGGCCGCAGCTCTCGATCAGCGTGCGCGCCGCCGCCACGATCTCGGCGTCGTCCGAAACCGGCAGACCGCTGGCCTGGGCCAGCTCGCGTCGGTTGGGGGTGACCACGTCCGCTCCCCGGTAGCGCCGGTAGTCGCCGCCCTTGGGGTCGACGATCACCGGCTTGCCGGCGGCGCGGGCGGCGGCGATCAGCTCCGCGGTCACTCCGGGGGTGAGCACGCCCTTGCCGTAGTCCGACAGCACCACCACGCTGACCTCGGGCATCAGCGACCGCGCCGCCGCCAGCAGGCTGTCCCGGGATTCCGCCGAGATGTCGGCGACGGTCTCGCTGTCGGCGCGCAGCAGATGCTGGTGATGGGCGAAGAAGCGGGTCTTCTCGCTGGTCTGGCGGCCGTGCTCGGTGACGATGTGGCAGGAATCCGCCAGCTGTACGTCGACGAAGCGGCGCAGCACCGTGGCCCCCGCCTCGTCGTCGCCGACCACCGAGAGAAAGCGCGGCTCGCAGCCCAGGGCCTCGAGATTGGCGGCGACGTTGCCGGCGCCGCCCAGCATGGAGGCATGGCGCTCGACGCGCAGCACCGGCACCGGCGCCTCGGGGGAGATGCGGTCCACCGATCCGTAGACGAACCGGTCGAGCATGACGTCGCCGACGCACATCACGGACGTGCCGGCGAGGGCTTCGATATTTCGGGCAAGATCGCTCATGACACCGTTTTATCCTTGTCCTTCCGACCGCGCCAGCCTTTCGGCGATGCGGCGGGCGCCAAGGCCGTCGATCAACGCCCGCCCCGCCGCCGACATCCGCGACCGCCGGCCGGAATCGGCGGCGAGACCGGCGATGGCCCGGCCCAGGATCTCGTCATTCTCCTCCCCGGCGACGCCCAGGCAAAGGGCGGCCCCGGCTTCGGCCAGAAAGGAGGCCGAGCGGACATGGTCGGCGTCGAGACCGAGCAGAATCGCCGGCACGCCGGTCGCCGCCAGCTCGTAGGCGGTGCCGCCGAACACCGAAACCGCCAGGGAGGCGCCGGCCATCAGCGTCGCCATGTCGGCGACGTCGTGGGCGATGGTCAGTCGAGAACCGAGGGCGGCGGCAAGAGCGTCGATCGCGGCATTAGCCCCGGCATCGGCGGCGGTGGCGCGACCAAGAACGAGGGTGATGCGCCAGTCGGCCGGCAGGGCCCCGGCGGCCACGCGCAGCAGGCGGACGCGCAGGCGGCGGGGGTCGCTGCCGCCGGCCAGAATGAGCGCCATGGGCGGTTCCGCCGGCCGCCGGGCAGGCGGGGGGGAGAATTGCGGCCGCAGGGCCAGCCAGTCCCAACCGACGAGACGCTCGCCCCGCGCTCCCGACCAGTCGAGGTCGCGGCCGGAGGGGGGATAGAAGGCGAGATCGGCGGCGAGCCGCCGTTCGCCGCCGTCGTCGAGCAGGGCGAGACGGCACCCGGCGGTGCGCACGGCGGCGATTTCGGCGGCATTGCAGGGAGTACGCAAATCCATCAGCACGACGCCGGCCCGGGTCTCGGCCAGCACCGCCGCCAGTTCGCTGGCGGGATCGCTTCCGGACAGGAGACTGACGGGGAAGGCCTGTTCGCGCACGGTGTCGGCGAACGCGGGATCACCCCCGAAGGCGAAGGTGACGGCGGCGGAAAAACGGTCGCGCAGCGCCGCTGCCACCGCCAGGCAGCGCACGAGGTGGCCGAGGCCGAGGGCGGCGGAGGCGTCGCAGCGGATGACCACCGAAGGCGCCGTCTCGTCGGCCCGGCGCTGCCGGACGTGGGCGTTGATCTCCAGCAGCTCCGGACGGGCCTTCAGGAAGGCGACGGCGGCGACGAAGTCGATCTCGCCCGCCGGAGCGTTCATCTCCCGGTGCAGAACGCGCATGAACTCCAGGTCGGCCGGAGTATCGATGCTGAAACGGGCGCCCGGCAGATGGCGGTCCTCGCCGGGCAGGCTCAGCTCGGCGGCGGCACCGAAGCCGGGATCGACGCCGAGATAGCCGGTGACGTGCTCCACCGCCACCGGATGATCGGCCTTCTCGCGGATGATGCGCTCCAGCAGTCGGCGGGAGACGGCGTCGATGCCGCAGTCGCTGCACGGCGTGGTCACCCGCGGATAGTCGCCGGCGCCGCTCGCCAGCAGCGTCACCAGCCGGTCGATCAGGCCGGGGTCGATCAGCACCGAATCCCCGCAGATGCGCAGGATCACCGGAGCATCCGTATGCTCGAGAGCAAGGGCGAAGCGACGAAGGACGTCGGCTTCCGGCCCCTTGACGACGGTCAGCCCCATCCCGGCGGCGGCGGCGGCGAGCGGTGCATCGCCGGGCGCCTCCGAGGTGGCGAGGATGATGTAGGAAACGGCGGCGCAGCGGCGCAAACGATGGGCCACGTGCCACAGCACCGGCCGTCCGGCGAGGTCGGCCAGCATCTTGCCGGGAAAGCGGCTGGAGCCCATGCGGGCCTGGATGATGGCGCAAGCGGTCATAACGGGGCGCACTCTCCGATTGTTCAAGCTGTCTTATCGTTTTCCATAAGGAACATTATGCAACATAACGGGTGTAAGCGTTTTGCTGTCATCAACCTTCAGAGGTCCGCGCCCTCATGAGGTCCAGGTGGTGCGGAGCGACTTGAGCGGTCGCAGGCCGTCGGAGGGATCGGCGCGCCAGTCGCGGTCGGAAAGTTCGGCCGGCATCGGCAGCTTTACGCCGGTACCGTCGGCGCCAAGGCCTTCGCGGATACCGGCGATCATCGCCCCCGCCGCCTCGGGCAGCCAGCAATGGCCGGTGACGAACTCGTCGCCGCTGCCGTCGAGATCGAGATGGAATTCCACGGCCGCGGCGTCCCAGCGATGCACCGCCCGCTGGATGACCGCCGGGCGCACCGTATGATCCGACCAGCCCATGGACACACCGAAGGTGCGTCTCATGGTCTCGAGGGCGGCGAGATTGGCCTCGGCCGCCGGGGTGGGGTAGCCGGAGACGCACTGGAGCAGGGTGAGATCGGCCGTGCCGCCCCCTCCTTCCCGCGCCGCCCGCACCGCCGCCGCGATTTCATCCAGCGTGGCCATGCCGGTGGAGAGCAGCAGCGGCTTACCGGTGGCGGTGCAGGCGCGGATCAGCTCGTGCCACAGCAACTCGTAGGAGGCAACCTTGTAGCGGTGGACGTAGGGGCGCAGCAGTTCCACCGCCTCCAGGAAGAAGGGAGTACATACGAACTCGATCCGGCGGTCCCGGCAGCGGCTTGCGATGGGTTCTAGGAAGCTTTCGGGCAGCTCCCAGGCCTCTCTGGCCCTATGTTTGGCACTTTTGGCCAAAATTTCGGGAGAAAACAGCTCACGGATCCGGAAAAGCTGGAATTTCACCGCGTCGCAGCCGATTTCCGCCGCCGTATCGACGAATTGCAGGCAGCGATCGAGATTTCGCGCGTGATTACTCGAGACCTCGGCGATGAAATAGACCATGGGCGAAGCTCCTAAAAGGGGGCCTGGGCGTCCTCGAGGGTGATAGAGCAGCGGACGCGGAGCGTCCAGGGAGCGGATCCGGCGACGGCCTTGACGGTGTCGTCGATCTCCGCCGCCGACAGGGAAACACGGAAGAAATAGTGGTCGCCGATACGATGAAACGCCACCAGTGGGACCAGGGCCGCCTCGGCGCGCTCCACCGTCAGCGTCACCCGGCGGCGGTGGTCGCCGAACCAGAAGCGATTTTCCGTCATGCCGAGGGCGGAGGCGGCCGACACCATGTGCGACACCGCCCGGCCGTGGTCGAAGCCGGCGCCGGACAGCTCGAAGCGCTCGGGCGTGGGGCCGCCATTGTGAGTGGCGTACCATAAGTGTTGCAGATCAAAGGCTTCCGGGTTGAGCGTGATGTGACCAAGACGCAGCACGCCCAGCGGCGGCGCTTGCCACTCGAGACGGAGGTCGAGATCGATCCGCGGCCGGTCGCGGTGCAGGCGCAGGCGCTTGACGATGGGGCCGAGGGGAGTGGGAATGACGGCGGACACCACCGTCCCCTCCCCGTCCTCGCGGCGAAACACCGGCACGACGGAGAGATCGGTGACCTGATGGTGTCCCGGCGGCTGGAACACCAGATGACCCGAGTAATAGTCGGCGCCGAAGCCGATATCGTCGAAATAGCCGAAGGGCAGCGTTCCCACCTGCCAGTCGCTCTCGCCGCCATGCCAGAAACGATGGATGGCAAGGCCGCGGCGGGCATTGACCTCGGCGCCGAAGCCCCTTCCCTCCAGCCGGATCAGCCCCCCGGCGCCGGGTTCGCAAAGCTCGCCGGCCGGTTCCGGGTCGGGCTCGGTGGCGGCGGGCAGGATGCACGCCTCGAAGGCGGCGAGGCGCTCCAGGCAAGCCTGTCGCCGCCGGGCGGTGATATGGGTGCGGAAATCGCTGGCGTAGAGATGGCACAGCTCGCGCCAGTCCTCCTCGGAAGACGCGGGCGGGGCGCGCAGAACCTCGGCCAGCCGCAGGCAGCGGCTGTTGATCTCCAGAGTGTCGCGCCCGCTCACCGCCCAGCGCAGGACGTTGTATTTCTCCTGCTTCTTGGTCGGCAGCGGCTGCGCCGCGCTGGACAGGGTCAGAGCCAGGCCGGCGGGCGGCAGATCGGCCAGCACCTCTGAGGGCAGCCGGCAGGCGGCGCGCGGGTCGGCGGCAAGGCCGGCGAAGATGGCCTCGATGATCCGCCATTCCGAGCGGGCGGCGGGCGCCGGCTCGGCAGCGAAACGGCCGGGGCGGAAGTCGAACACCTCGCCGTCGTTGCCGTAGAGGTTGAGGCAGTCGCCGCCTCCGGCCAGCTGGCGGTCCAGCCACGCGCGGTAATCTTCGAGGGTGTCGGTGCCGTGGACGGCGCGCTGGAACTTCTGGAAGGCGACGGTGTTGATCCACAGCACCGGCAGCGTCCGCCCCGAAACGGCGCGCACCCGCTGCGGCCGGTGGCGTAGCGCGCCGTCCCATTCGGGATGGGCGCGGTAGGAATTGTCCCACTCCATGAGGAAGCCGGTGTAGCCGGCGTCGATCAGGTGATCGACCATCGAGCTGCTGAAGCACTGTTCGTTGATAAGCGCGGTGGTCGGGGTGAGACCGAGAAGGCGGCGGTAGGTCTCATGACCAAGACGCAGGTTGGCGGCGTTGACCTCGGCCGGCACCAGCGGCCCGATGAGCTGGGTTTCGCCGCTGCCGATCAGCTCGACCAGGCCGGCGGCGGCGAGACGCCGGAAAGCCTCGATCCAGGCCGGGTCGATGGCCCGGATGATCGAGAGGGTGAGCCCGGTCAGTTCCAGCCCCAGTGGCATCCCGGTGTGTTCGCAGGCCCGCAGCAGCGGCCAGTAGCAGCGCTCGATCACCGCCGGCCGCAGTTCCTCCTCGATGGAGGAGAACATCAAGTTGAGATGGAAGACGGCATGGACGCGGGTCCGGTTCATGCCGGCGCATCCGTTTCGATGTCGAGCCCGACCCCGGCGATCACCGCCTCGGCCCGCGCCTGGGCCTCGGCCCGGGTTGCGCCGGTGACCAGCACGAAACCGACCCGCCGCGTATGGTCGGTCACCGGCGGCACGCGGTCGCCGGGGGCGAGGTCGAGGCTGAAGCGGCGCACCCAGGGCTGTTCCGTCAGATCGCCAGGCACCTTAACCGCCCGCACCCGCCCCGGCGGCGGAAAGAAATAGCGGATGGCGGTGGCGAAGCCGCCGGGCCTGGGCTCGGCTTCGGCGAGATCGACCGTCTCCCCGAGGGCAAGGCGAATGGCGAGGCCGACGAAATCAACGCCGCTGTGAAGGGGTATCTGGTCGGTGGCCATCCAGCCGCCGGAGATGCGGGCCGCCATCTCGATCACCACCGGCCCTTCGGGACCGAGAACGAGGTCGCCCTTGACGGTGCCGGTCTCGATGCCGAGCGCCCGCCCGGCCGCTTCGGCGAGACGGGCCAGCGGCGCCGTTTCGGCGGCGGGCAGGAACGAGGGCTGGTTGCCGCCGTCCTCGATCATGAAGGGAGCGAAGGCGTCGAGACGGGCGTAGTTGCGGTCGATCATCGCCGACGTCCGCCCCGCGCCGCCGATCAGCACGCTTTCGCTGCTGAACTGGGGGCCGGAAACGAAGGCTTCGGCCATCACCCGCCCGGTGGGCGATTGCGCCCGCGCATACCCGAAGGCCCAGTCGAGATCGCTGCCGGCGCGGAGCCGGAGCACGCCGCGGGCACCGCGGCTGTCCACCGGCTTGACCACCAGCCGTCCCCCCGCCCGCTCGAGGCACTCCCGCAGCTCCGCCGCGCTCTCCACCGGCCAGAAGTCGGGCACGGCGATCCCCGCCTCCCGCAACCGGCGCTTCATGGCCAGCTTGTCGGCGGCAAGGGCGGCGGTGGCGCGGGAGATGCCGGGCAGATTCAGGGCCTCGGCCACCCGCGCGACGGTGCGCGGCACGTCGGCGGAAGCGGAGAAGACGCCGTCCACCCGGCGCTCGTTCGCGCTGAAGGCGGCCGCTTGTGCCGCCATTCCCTCTTCATCGTAGGTGCTGACCACCCGTGCGGCATCGGCAAGGGCGAAGGCGGGAGCGGCGGGATTGCCGTCGGCCACCACCACGAAAAGGCCCATCGCCTTGGCCCGGCGCACCGACGGCATCGCCTCGACGCCGCCGCCGATGATCCACAGGCATTTGGCGTTGGTTGCCGTCGTCACCCGCGTTCGCTCCCGGTTACGATGAGGTCCCGCCGGCGAGCAGGGCACGGAAATAGGCGATGGTGCGGCCGAGACCTTCTTCGAGGGGAACCTTCGGCTCCCAGCCGAGCAGCGCCTTGGCCTTGCCGATGTCGGGGCGGCGTTGCAGGGGGTCGTCGACGGGCAGCGGCTTGTGGACGATGGCGGAGGAGGAGCCGGTCAGCCGCAGCACCATCTCGGCCAGTTCCAGCATGGTGAACTCGCCGGGATTGCCGAGATTGAGCGGCCCCGGTTCGTCGCTTTCCAGAGCCATGAAGCGGAGGAAACCTTCGATGAGATCGTCCACGTAGCAGAAGGAACGGGTCTGGCTGCCGTCGCCGAAAATGGTGATCGGCTGGCCGCTCAATGCCTGGACGATGAAGTTGGAGACCACCCGGCCGTCGTTGGGATGCATTCGCGGGCCGTAGGTATTGAAGATGCGCACCACCCGGATGGGCAGCTTGTGCTGGCGGTAATAGTCGAAGAACAGGGTCTCGGCGCAGCGCTTGCCCTCGTCGTAGCAGGCGCGGGGACCGATGGGGTTGACGTTGCCCCAGTACTCCTCGGTCTGGGGATGGACGAAGGGATTGCCGTAGACCTCGCTGGTCGAAGCCTGGAGGATGCGGGCCTCCAGGCGCTTGGCCAGCCCCAGCATGTTGATGGCGCCGTGGACGCTGGTCTTGGTGGTCTGCACCGGGTCGTGCTGGTAGTGCACCGGCGAGGCCGGGCAGGCGAGATTGTATATCTGGTCGGCCTCGACGTAGAGGGGGAAGGTGACGTCGTGACGGATGGTCTCGAAGTTCCGGTTGCCCAGCAGATGCAGGATGTTGGTCCGGCTGCCGGTGAAATAGTTGTCGACGCACAACACCTCCCTGCCCTCGGCCAGCAGTCGCTCACAGAGGTGGGAGCCGAGAAAGCCGGCGCCGCCGGTGACCATGACACACCTGTTGTCCGAATTCCGCACGAACGAACTCCTTGATCGGCAGCGGCTTCCCTCGCAAGGCGGAGTATCGCTCAAGCGACAGACGCGCTCCAGGGTTATGTCATCGCCGGCGCAGGACCAGGGAGCGCCGTCATCCGCAGACCTCGAACCCGTTCACACGCGCCGCACCGAAGCAGGGTATCGGGCGACCAGGGGGTCGGCGGTGAGGAGCAGGATGCCCTCGACCATCGATTGGGCGACCAGGATACGGCCGATCCTTGTGAATGGGCGGCAGACCGTCCACGGCGACGGCATGGGCTCCGGTGATTGCCAGCTCGTGATACCCGTTATCGAGCAATCCCCGGCGCAACAGACGAACGTCGACTTGAAAGTCGTCTCGCCCGAGGCCGCGCTTGATCGCGATCTCCCACAGGATGGCCGAACTATACAGTAACTCGTTATCCGGGTCTTCCAGCAAGGCACGGGCAGCCGCCGACAACAACACGTGGGTATCCAGCAGCAGTTTCATCCTGTGCCGCCGAACAGGCGCTCGATCTCGTCGCCGCCCATCCGGTCGAAATCCTCCGGCACCGCGATTTGACCGGCCAGAAAGCCCAATCGACGCGCCGGCCTCGCGGGAGCGGTGTCCACCGCCGCGACCCTGACCAGCGGTTTGCCGGCCCGCGCGATCACGAACGGTTCACCGTGGGCGGCCTGTTCGACCAACCGGGACAGGTGGGTCTTGGCTTGATGGATGTGGCTCTCATGTCGGAACTTG
>SESG01024857.1_pt1 | contig 14625 bp, 5 predicted proteins | sample 3171421 | NCBI WGS metagenome assembly SESG01 (sample SAMN10866946, study PRJNA518727) | freshwater metagenome | biome: subpolar coniferous forest; feature: holomictic lake; material: water; isolation source: holomictic Lake 227, 6 m and 8 m depth | place: Canada: near Kenora, Ontario | collected... | reverse complement strand
ACGGAGTTTTGTGATCATAGGAAATCAGCGGTGGCTCCATGACGCAAACACGTCATGGCGGTGGGCTGGGCGGTGTGCTAGTCTTTATATGAATATGGAATCAAGAATTAATCCTTCCGGACGGTGGCGTGGAGCCAGCGGCTTCACCCTCATTGAACTGCTGGTCGTCATTGCGATCATTGCTATTCTCGCCGCGCTGCTGTTACCCGCGCTAAGCCGGGCAAAAGCCAAGGCTTATCAAGCGAACTGTGCCAGCAACCTCCGGCAGATGGGTCTCGGCTTCAATTTCTACACCATGGATTGCAATGATACCTACCTCAATTACACCGGCCTCCTGGCAGACGGCAGCATCGCCTTCAACATAAGGGACGGAGCACAACGGCCATATTTCTGGTTCGAAGTGCTCCGCAAGTACGCCACCGGCATCACCCGCGACGGCGTTACCAACTTCACGGTCTGGGATTGCCCCGCCGCACGAGCGGTCATCAGCAAATTAGCCAGCTCTCAGAATGTCCCCTATACTGCCAACCTGCTTAGCTACGGCTACAACTACTCCAACTTCGGAAATGATTTCCCAAGTGTCGGCGTCACCATGCGAATCAAGCAGTCCGGTGTCGCTCATCCTTGCGAGTCCATTCTGGTTGCCGACAGCCTGGAGGGCCGGGACCTGACCCGGGCCAATGTGGACAACCTCTGGGGTTGTGTCATTTGCCCGTGGGATTACGCCACTTCGTATAACCCCAGCGGGCCTGCATATCCCATCGCCGCGCAACACGGCACCCGGGCCAACATCCTGATGGCCGACAGCGGGGTGCGTCTTTATCGCCTGGGTCCGGGAAGAATGCCTTCCGGGTCGGACATAAATGGCCAATTCCGTTCCGGTCCCAAGGCCACAGCAAATTACTGGTGGGACAGCGACGAGAAGCCCCGGAGGAGCCGCGATTCGTACTACACGGATTGAGCCAGTCGCCTCGCCGATCACCCACGTGCGAACGCCGTGACGAATGTCAGCATCCGCGCCAGGCGCCAGCCGATGAAGCAACCGGCAGAACATCAGTTCAGGATTCGATGGTGTTTCACCCACGATCGTTGCGAATCGACAGCACCTATTGAGACCTTGATATGAAAATAAGAATGAACCACCGGTTCCAGACCTGCGTCAGCGCACTTGCCACGGGCCTGGTCCTTGCGGCATGGCCTCCCGCTCTGCGGGCGGGTGAGGCAAACCTCTATCTGCGCTGCAAGCCGGACAACGACCTGTACCAGGTCTTGCTGGAGAATAGAGTCCCTTGCTCGCGGTTCGACACGCCTGAACAAGCGATACGCGAAGCGCCGGAGGGAACCGGGGTGCTGGTCCTCGCCGACGATTACCCCAAGACACCCACGCCGCTCAACGCGGATGTGTTTGAACAGGCCGCTGCCAAGAAACTACGCCTCTACGTTGAGTTCCCGTCCTACTTGCCGGATACCAAACTCGGTACAATCGCCTATCTGAAGACCGGAGAGTATGGCGCCATCGTCGAGCGAACGGTCGTCGCCTCGGATGCCTTCGGTCCGGAGTTGCCTAAGATGCGGATCATGATGATCCACGATTGCCACTATGTGCCGATCGAGGCGAACAGACCACATCTGGTCTTGGGCCGTGTCGAAGGTTACGACTCCGCCCTGTACGGTTTGCCATCGCCCGCGGCACCGATCTTGTTTGAGCATCCTCGGGGAAATGTGCTCGTTTCCGCCACAAAGCTTTCTCAATTCGTGACCGCGCGTTATGCCCCTTACGAGGCCTGGCCGCCGGTATGGAAGATGATCCTCGGCTGGTTGCGGCCTGGCACGCCGGCGCCGATGCTGAAATGGACCCGCACCGTACGGCCGCTTTACGAGCGAGGCGATTCGCTTCCGCCCGACGCGCTCCAGGCCGTCGTGCGGCGCGGCGTCGAGTATTACCACAAGTCGCGGCTATTCATTCATCCTTCGTGGCCGAAGGGCACGGGTGTCGATCCGATTCCGCCCGACTGGCTGGTGGGCGATGGCACCCAGGGAATCGGCGAGTGTTATATCTCCAAGCGGATTTTCGCCGATGGCAGCCAGGCGGTCAGCCGAATGGCCCGCGCGGACTGCAATCTGGAAACCGCGATGGGGTTGGCTTGCGGCGTGGCCGATTGGGGCCGGCCCGAGTACCGGGCTACGGCACAAACGTTGAACGACTTGGTCTTCTTCAATTCCATCATCTGTCAAGGCCAAGGCCGCGCCGACCCAAAGAGTCCCTCCTATGGCCTGCTGGCATACCACACGGGCGATTCGGCGGGTGGGTATTGGGGAGATGACAACGCGCGGTCATTACTAAGCGCGATTGCCTCGCGGTCTCTGCTCGCGACCGATCGCTGGGACGAGCCGATCGTCCGCGGCATCCTGGCCAACTACCGCACCACGGGCATCAAAGGGTTCCGCCCACAAATGATCACGGACGGAGATCTGAAGCAGAATGGTTGGCAACACTACTACCACCTCGACGTGGTTGATTACTGTCCGCACATGCAATCCTGGCTCTGGTGTACCCAGCTCTGGTTGTACGACAAGACGAAATACCAGCCGCTCCTGGAGCGGGCGCGCCAGGGCATTCGCCTGATGATGAAAGCCTATCCCAACTGGCGGCTGGAGGCCAATCGCGTGGAACAAGAGCGATGCCGGATGCTCTTGCCGCTGGCGTGGCTGGTCCGCGCGGACGACACGCCCGAGCATCGTCAATGGCTGGGCACCATCGCTCGCTACGTCATCGAATTGCAGGACGCCAGCGGGGCGATCCCGCAGATTCCCGGCACGATCGTCACCTCGAACAGCGGCTACGGCACGGGCGAATGCGCGATGACACACCAAGCCGGCGATCCCGCGACCGATGCGCTCTACAGCCTCAACTTCGCCTTCATCGGCATGTACGAGGCAGCGGCCGCGACGGGCGACGAGCGCTACACCCAATCAGCCGCCAAGATGGCCGACTTCTTCATCCGCACACAAACCCGAAGCGAGACCCATCCCGAACTCGACGGCACGTGGTATCGGGGATTCGACTTCAAGAAGTGGGACTATTGGGCCTCGGACGGCGATTGGGGCTGGGGTGTCTGGAGCAACGAAATCGGCTGGACCCATAGTTGGATTACCACCACCCTGGCCTTGCGCCACCGGAAGACCTCCTTGTGGGATTTGACCCAGGACAACCGGATTACCAAGCATTTTGACAAGTATCGATCGCAGATGCTACCCGCTGAAGCACTCAAACCGGGCGCCGCAAAATGAAGAGTCGTGCCGACGAGTATGCGGGCCAGATACGCTTTCCCCTCAACGCCACCGGCCGTAGCGGGCTGATGGACTGGTCGATTTGCGGCGCCTGTTGTACGGGACCAAGCAGGTTTATACGAAAAATGCAGATCAACTGAATGGGCCATTTATGAGACCGTTGAAGAAATGTTTAGCCTTGGCTTTAACTGTGGAGGTGGTCCTGATGGCCTCAGCCGCGGCTGGGGAGATCCCTTTCCCCGGGGCCGTGGACAGCGCGGCGGTGCGGCAAGATCGGCTCGATGATGTCCTGGAGAACGCGTTGATTCTTGGGAACGGGGACGTCAACGCCCTTTTATACGCCAAGGGACCGGGGCTGGTGCTGCGTCTGACGAAGAACGACGTTTGGGACTCGCGGATCGACACGTCCATGAACCCGCCGCTGTTGAAGGTTGATATCAAGGGCAAGCGTCTGATCGGGTTAGGCAACGTGCCCAAGAACTGGGAGGGGAGGCCTTACCCCAGGGCCCGCCTTTGTGCGGATGTGATCCTCGGTCCGGCGGAGGGCAGCGGTCCGTCGAGCCAGTCGTCGGTCCTGGACATTGGCCGGGCGAAGGCGGTAGTGCCCGCGACACCTGGGCGAGCGGGAGCGACCGTGCGGGCGTTGGCTCAGCGCAACGTGTTCCTGGTGGAAGGTTCTCTGGCGGCTTTGCTACGGCCCGTGCCGGCTGGCCATTTACCCGCCGCGGAGACCGGCATCAAGGAGGGTGTGACCTGGCTGTTGCAGAAGATTCCGGGTGACCTGGATTGGTCGGGCATGGCTTACGCAGTAGCCATCGCCGAGGCGAGGGGTGTCAAGGCGGTGAGCATCGTCAGTTCGTACGAAGCGGAGGACCCAGTATCCGCGGCAGTGGGGTTGGCCCGGAAAACCGCCAGTGCGGAACTCTCGGCGCTGGTGGTCGATCATGAGAGGATGTGGCATGAGTTCTGGTCGGCCAGCGGCGTCAAATTAGACGACGCCATGCTGCAGGAAATATGGTATCGCAACCTGTACCTGCTTCGCTGCGTGAGCAAGGCGGGCGTGAAAGCAGCAGGCATATTTGCGGGGCTGACGACGCCAGACCCGTCCTGGCCTTATCACTGGCTCAATTACAACTCCCAGCAGGCGTTTTGGGCGGCGCATCCGGCCAACCAGGTGGCTCTCGCCGAGCCGTACGAGCGCATGATTACCGCAGGCCTGCCGCGAGCGCGGTCATTTGCGCGCCAGATATACGGCTGCGCTGGGGCGGCGTTCCCGCATGTCCTCGAGATGCTGGGCCTGACCGTGACAACGGGCGACATTGCGAGTCCTGAAAACTGCAAGAGCGTCAACGGCCGCCTGGCCCCCTGGCCGCCCTATGCCTACACGATAGGCGTGGCGGGCTTTGCGGTGCAGAACCTCTGGTTGCATTACAAGTACCAACCGGATCGGGAGCACCTGGCCCAGATCGTGTATCCGGCGATTCGCGACGTGGCCATCTTTTACTGCGATTTTATCGACCGTTGCGAGGTTGGCCTCAAGGGCAAAGTGATCCTTGCGCCGAGCTACTCGCCGGAAAACTGGAGTCTGACGGAAGATTTCCGTTACAATCGCAACTGTGCGTTCGACATTGCGTTTATTCGGTACACGCTACAGGCGGGTATCGAGGCTGCCAAAGTCCTGGGCCGCGACGACAGCCTGGCCGATCGCTTTAAGACGCAGCTCCAACGGCTGCCGGATTACCCGACGACGAAGGGACCGGACCCGATTGTGGTGGACGTGGAGGACGCGCCGCCGATCGATTCGCACAACATTCCTGTACCCACCGTGCCGATTTTTCCGGGCGACCAGATTACCTGGTTCTCCAGCGAAGCCGAAAAGCGCCTTTTTGCCCGAACACTGGACAAAGTCAAGGGCAACGGCAACAATTCGAGCATGATGCTCTCGGTCGCCCGCGCGCGATTGAGCACGGCGGATGCGGCGGATTGGATTCGCGCGGAGCTTGGCGCGCGCTTACGGCCGAACGGCACGCTGGCCCTGAACCGGCGATCTAGCCCCTTCAACGATATGGGCCACTACACTGAACAGTTCGCCGCGTCGATGGTGGTTTCGGAGATGTTACTTCAGAGCGTCGGAGACGTGCTGCGGGTCTTTCCTGCCTGGCCCGGCGATAAGAACGCCCGTTTTCGCAATCTTCGCGCCCAGGGGGGCTTTCTCGTCTCGGCCGATTTCGTCCAGGGGCGGACGGACCGAGTGAAGGTGACCGCGACAGCGGATGGGGTGCTGCGGTTGCTGAGTCCGTGGCCGCAGGTCTATGCCGAGGGGCCTTCGGGGGCAGGCCGGTCGCGGCTGGAGGCGGATCGAAGACAGGTGGTCACGGTGTCAATGCGGGTGGGGGATGAGCTGGTTTTTCTGCCAGAGCCGGGGAAGTCGGCGTCATTGTCGATCGCTTGCCGGGAAGATAACGATTTGTACCGGGTGCTGAGGCAAAACGAGGTTTCGTGTGAGCGTTACGACACGGCGGCGGAAGCGGTTGGCGCGGCACAGCGCGGCGGGGCGGTGCTGATTCTGGCCGATGGCTACCCGGCAAAGCCTACGATGATGGCCGATGCCGTCTTTGACCAGGCGGCAGAGAAGAAGCTGCGTGTTTACCTCGAGTATCCGGCAAACGTGGCGGGATTGAAAACGGACTCGCCGAAGAGTTTTCGAACCGGTCCCTACGGAGTTCGTTATGACCGAACGGTTATCGCATCTGATTTTTTCGGAAAGGCCCTGCCTGAATTGACAATCCTGGTCGTCCAGGATTGTCATTATATCCCCATGGCAAGCAACAAACCGCACCTGGTTTTGGCCCGAGTCGCCGGCTATAACAAAGCGGTTCTGGGATTGCCGGAGGATGTGTTTCCGATTTTGTTCGAGCACCCTGAACGAGCGATCCTGATTTCGACCACCAAGCTGAGTCATTTCGTCACCGGGAGGTACTTGCCGACAGCTGCCTGGGGGCCGATTTGGTGCGAGATTCTTGAGTGGCTGCAAGCGGGCGAGACGGTAAAGGAGTTGAAGTGGACGCCGAGAGTGGTTGCCAGCTACGGTCCCAAAGAGGCGCTTCCCGGGGACGCTCAGTTGCGGGCCATTCGACGGAGTGCAAGCTGGCTGGTCGATTCCAGGCTGCTGGTTCACGAGTCCTGGAAACCCCAGACGCATCCTACGGGTATCAAAGAACCGATACCACGTGATTGGAAAGTCGGTGACGGTTCCCTGGGCATCGCGGAAGCATTTGACGACCATATTCTGTATGACGGCAGCCATACCGTCGCGCGGGATATACGTGCCGACTGTAATACCGAATCAGCGATGGTGCTGGCGGCGAGTTCCCTCTTGTTCCATGACCCAGATCACCGGCAGGTGGCGCAGAATCTCAACAATTACACCTTTTTTGATTCCGAGCTGTGCCAGGGTCCGCGAATGGATCCTTCAAGTTCGTCATACGGCATGATTGGGTGGGCGGTAAGCATCGAGGCCGGCAAGCCTAAGATGTACTTTGGCGATGATAATGCCCGGTGTTTGCTGGCGACCATGGCGGCGGCGGCGTGGCTCAAATCAGATCGCTGGGATGAAGCGATAGTCAGAGGCATCCTCGCGAATTTCCGCACGACAGGTCCGCTGGGTTTTCGCAACGGCATGCTCCACGAGGATGAGATTCACTCTAAAGGTTGGGAGTATTTCTGGAGCAAAGATCGGATCGCTTATTCACCTCACTATGAAGGCTATTTGTGGGCGCCGTATTTGTGGTTGTATGACAAGACGGGATTTAAGCCATTGTTGGAGCGTGCCAAAGCAGGCATCTATCGCATGATGGAGGCCTATCCGGATAAGTGGGCTGCGGAATGCGGGCGGATGGAGGAAGAACGCGTCCACATGTTGCTGCCTCTGGCCTGGTTGGTGCGGGTGGAAGATACGCCCTTGCATCGTAAATGGCTGGACTGGATGGTGACGTACCTCCAGAAGGTACAACATCCCTGCGGGGCCATTCCCCAGCATGTCGATACGCCCTTTACAGCAAACAACCAATACGGCAGCGGAGAGGCCCCCATCGTCTACCAGACCGGCGACCCGGCAACCGATATGCTCTACACCATGAACTTTGCGCTTTCCGGCCTGCGGGAAGCCGCCGCGGCCACCGGTAATCCTGAGTACGCCAGAATGGAGGAGCGCATTGCCGATTTTCTCATCCGTATTCAAACCCGTTGTGCGTCGAATCCGGAATTGGATGGGCTATGGTATCGTAGTTTCGATTTCGAGCGCTGGGATTACTGGGGATCGGACGGCGACCTGGGTTGGGGCGCCTTGATGGCGGAAACGGGTTGGACCCAAAGCTGGATCGCGGGAACTTTGGCGTTGCGACAAATGAAGACCAGCTTGTGGGACTTGACCAAAGACAGCCAGGTGGCAAATCACTTTACGAAATATCGTAAGATGATGCTGCCGGCAATTGGGACGCCATCGCCGAATCCGGTTGACCCGGATGGCCGGCCGATGATCAAGAAGGAGAGATCACTATGAGAAGAATGACGTTGTTGTTGATGTGGACCTTGTCCCTTGGGCTTAGCGCGGGGCTGTATGTGACGCCATTGCCGGCGGCAGAGACGGAGGCGTCGGCCACTGCCCGTGACCGCACTCGGGTTGATCTGACGGGCGAGTGGTTGTTTCGTGCCGACCGGGAAGACGCGGGCGTAAAGACAGGCTTCTTCACTGAAGCCTTTGATGCGTCCGGCTGGCGGCATGCCAACGTGCCCATCGGTTTCGACCAGTGCGGCTACGACATGGACCGGTACCGGGGGGGCGGCTGGTTTCGACGGGTGATTTACGTTCCGGGCAAGATGCGGGGCCGTCGGGTCGTGCTGCACTTTGAGGGCATCAATTACAACGCCTCGGTATGGCTCAATGGCAAACATGTCGGCGATAACGCGGATGCGTTTCTGCCCTTCGAGATACCGGTGACCGACGTGCTGCGGTATGGCCAGGACAACCTGGTCGTAGTGCGGGTGGACAACATTCGTAATCGCCCCAAGTGCCAGTTTCCGCTGTTCGAGGGCTGGTTTGGACAGGGCGGCTTCCTGCGTGAGGCAAGCCTGGTGGCCACGGATTTCGTTTACTTAGATCACCTGCGTATTACGGCCGAGCCTGACGGTCCCAATGGCAAGCTGGTTCTGCAGGCGACGGTGCTGAATGGCAAAACTGAGCCGGCTGCCACGTCGATTCAGGTTGAGATTCGAGATGCCCTGAGCAAAGAGATAGCGAGATTTGTGTCCGGCGCCCTGGAACTGGCGGGGGGCGCCAAAGGCATTTTGAAGGTCGAGGGTGGTGTTGCGTCTATTACCCCGTGGTCGCCGGATCATCCTGCCCTGTATACTGCGCGGGTGCATCTACTGCGCGGCGATGAACAAATTGACTCGGTCGCGACACGTATTGGTTTTCGGCGTGTCGAGGCCAGGCAAGGCCAGGTGCTTCTCAACGGCAAGCCGATCTTCCTGATGGGCTTCAATCGGCACGAAGACTCACCCGCCAGGGGCATGGCAGCGGACCTCGCGCAGGTGCGTGCCGACCTGATGGATATGAAGAGCATCGGGGCCAACTATGTGCGTTTGTGCCACTATCCGCATCATCCGGGCGAGCTGGACCTCTGCGATGAACTCGGCATGCTCGTGATGATCGAGAACTCCATGAACGAGTGGGGCCATGGGAGTTTCGTCCCGACTCCCGAGGAAGCACCCCTCGTGGTGGCCAACGGCAAGCGGACGCTGGAGAAAATGATCTGGCGCGATGTGAATCATCCCTCGATCATTCTCTGTTCAGTCGGCAACGAATCCGCCGAAGAACGCCCGGACGTGATGGCCGGCAACAGTGAGCTGATCGAGTACGGCAAGAAACTGGACCCCACGCGCCTCTGGACGCACGTGTCGAACTCCTACCGCAAGGCAGAGTACACGCCGTCGTTCTACCAGAGTGACGATATACTCGCGGTCAACGCCTACCCCGTGCACTGGCTGAGCCCGGGCCAGGACGAGTTTGAAAAAGGCTTCCCCGGCGCCACGGCGTGGCTGCGGGCTCAGTTTGAAAAACTGCACCGGGACTTTCCGGACAAGCCCATCGTGATTGGCGAGTGCGGCTGGCCCGCCAGCGGCAATGACGAATGGCAGTCCCGCACGGTGGCGGCGGAGTTCAACGTGACTTCGGCGCCTTATGTGGCGGGCGTGAGCTTCTGGTGCTACGCGCACCACCCCTGGCCGCCGGAAATCGGCCCGATGAGTTCCTACGGCTACGTCAGTCGCGACCGGCAGACGCGGTACAAAGCGTTCTACACGATTGAGAAGCTGTTCAAGGAGAAAACACGGGAGAGGAAAACCAAAGAGACTAAGTAACATCTTCCGCCTGCGCGATGATGCCGCGGCGGACCAACGCCAAACATGAAATCACTTTTGAACGACGAGGCGCTGCGGCAAGGGAAGCGCGACCCCAACTTTGTCGCGTTCCCGCTCATCACCGAAAAGCAGGACTTCGTGAACGGCATCAAGAACCTGAAGGAGACTAGAATCCCCGCCAAGCTCGGCCACCCCACTGCGAGCCTGTGCCAGATCGCCCTCGCCGCCATCATGGTCCTCTGGCCTGGTTCAGCACTCCACGCCACGGCCGTCAGAGACTTCTACTTTGCTCACCCCGCCCAACAGGACCAGCATGGCGTTATTGCCCCCTGGTATCAGGGGCTCAACGGCCAGCTTGACTGGCGGGTGCGCATCGCGGCGGAGACCATGAAACGGTACCCCTGGAGCGGGGCTAAGGCCCTGGTGGACGTGCCCGAATACATGCTGCACAACCACTGGAGCATCGCCGAAAACGGGGCCATCACCGTGCATGAGCCCCGGCGGAACTTTGCCATCCCCGACGGCAACTTTCTGACCGATGCCGATTACGGCTGGCGCTTCCATTATGTCGTCAGAGGTCTGGTGGATTATTACCGGTATAGTGGGGACCCCGCCGCGATGGCGCACTTATCGATGCAGGTCAATCACCTGCTGCATTACACCCTGACCGCTGACGACTACGACCCCTGGCCCCGTTTTCCCATCAGTTGTCCGTTCAAGGGCAACCCGTACGGCCATGCCGACCCCAACTGGATTCAACTGGATTTATCGGCTCAGGAAGGACTGGCGACGCTCAAGGCGTACCAGGTGGTCGGTGAGAAGCGCTGGCTGGAGGCCGCCAAACACTGGGGCGACCTGTTTGCGCTGAATTGCAATTACGACCCTGATCAGCGGCCCTGGAATCGCTATGCCACGGTCCTGCCCTACCCCGGAGACTGGGGATACGGCATTCCCAAGCGGCCGGGCAACCCGAATCACATGACCGGCGGAGCGGCGGCGGTGGTAGAATTCCTCGATGAACTGATCAAGCTCGGTTATCGGGGCCGGGATAACTGCATCGTCAAAGCGCGTGATACCGGCTTGAGGTACTTGCGGGATGTATTGCTGCCCTTATGGCTGAAGCCCGACACGTGGGGACGCCAGTTCTGGGATGGGGAAGGTCTCTGGCAACATGCCGGCCCGACCGCGGCATCCGTGCGATGTTTCATGAACCATTCGGCTTTGTTTGATAATTGGCAGATGGACAGCCGGGTGATCATGGGGCTGTCCATTAACAGTGCTGGATACTATGCGGGCGGAAAGACGGACACCTACCACGGCGCGTGGGTCTATCCGGAGTCGTTTGTCTGCTGCGAGGATTCCGACGACTACGCTCCGATGGAGATGGCACCCCTTTATGGGGAGTATGGGGTTCGTGCCGGCTGCGAGTGGGCCAGAGAAATGGCGCGTCGCCAGATGATGATTACCACCTACCATTGCCTGGACACCGGCGAGGTGAAAGACGGGTTAGGCGGCAGCAAAATCGTCGCCAATGCCTGGTTCAAGATCGTCCACCCTATGCCGCTGAAGCATTGCCTGGAGGCCATTGCCTGGATGCCGGAGGAGTTGGGCGCCAACCGCGAGAATCACATCGTGCGCAGCACCAGTGTGGTCAACGGGGTTCAATACGGCAAAGGCAACATCACGTATTCCACCTTCGATGCCCCTGCCGGCGTTACTGACGTGTTACGGTTGGCGTTTGCACCCTCCCTGGTCAAGGCAGGTGGCGAGGAACTCCGCCTGCGCCAGGACCTGGCGCAAAGCGGCTATACAATCAAAACACTGTCCAACGGCGACTGCATCGCCATGATTCGCCATGACGGCCAGGAGAAGATTGTGGTGACGGGTGACGATCCCCAGGAAGAAATTCCTGCCGGCCAACTCAAATACTCAGGCGATTGGAAAGACCTCAGGGCCGTTGGATTATTGGGCGAGCAAGGCAAGGTCACTGGTTCAGCCGGCGCCTCCGTGGCATACACTTTCACTGGCAATCAGGTCAGACTCATTGGCCGGGTGGGCTCCGACGGCGGTCGAGCCGCCATATATGTCGATGGTCAAAAACAACAGGTCGGAATCGACTGCTGGAATCCCAAAAACCTTGCCCGACAAACACTCTATTACCGGAATGGGCTTTCTCAAGGCGAGCATGAGCTGAAGATCGTTGCCCAAGGCGATAAGAACTCACGTTCCACCGACAGAAATGTTTATGTCGAAGGCTTGCAGTGTTCTGCCGCCGAAGGATCAGCCGGGTTCGGCTCCGGCGGCGGACCGACCAGCACGCAGCGGATGATATTCGGCTATCCCGACCGTCAATACACCGACACCCATGGCAACGTGTGGCTTGCCGCTACCGAGTGGGTGGCGCCAGGGGGCGGCGGCTGGCCCGGTTTGATAGAGACGGTAGCGGAAAACTGGTTTACACACCCCGCAACAGATCCCATACTGGCCACCCAGGACGCCGCCTTGTATCGCCACGGCGCACACGGGAAGAACTTCTGGGCCAATATCACCGTGGGACCGGGAAAATATCACGTTATACTCAAGTTTGCTGAGCGACGCCCGGGAACAGATGATCCTTTGACCCAGGCGGTAACCATCCACATCAACGATGAACGGGTTGTGGAAAACATGGACATAGCCGCCACCGCCAGCCGTCGCTACAAGGCGGTGGACCTGGTGTTTAACGACATCGAGCCGAAAAACGGCGTCATTGAAGTGCGTTTTTCTAATGACCTCGACGGCGAGGCGATGGTCCAGGCTCTTGAGGTGGGCGCTGGCCCGCGGGCTGCGGGCGCCAAGCCGGTCACGCTCAGAGTGGCTCCGCCCTTTTGGCCCTTCCCCGACAGTCAAACCAACCGCGCGCTCGCGCCCGGGGCCGGCCAGCGAGGGTTGCGCTACGATCACGCCCAACCGACGAGTCTGGGAGACGTCCAGGCTACCGCACCGGCCACGTTTTCAGCGTGGGTCTGGCCCCGGGCACTGGCTGGCGACCAACGCTTGCTCTCGCAACTGAATGGGCCGGTGGACCAGGGAGGCTCGTTGCGCTTCAACAACGCCCGGTTGGAAGTCTGGGATGGGAAGACATGGCAGGCGCTCATCACGGACGGCTTGAGCGCACGGCGGTGGCTGCACCTCGCAGTCGTGTTCACGCCGGACCGCCAAGCCACCGCTTACCTGAACGGGGAGCAGCGGGGCACAGCTAGTTGCGGCTTCGACTATCGCGGAGTCGAGGCGGGCTTGGGTGCGCCGTCTCTGAGGCAGCATGGCCGCCCTTTGAGTGGCTGGATGGACGACGTTCGCGTGCTGCCGCGCGCCCTGGCTGGCGACGAAGTTCTGCGCCTGTTCAGGGAGGGCCGTTCAGAACCCCCTTGATGGGCACACCTGCCAATGAGATCCCCCTCATTCACTCCTATGAAGAACCTGATTCTCCTCCTGCCCCTGCTAAGCCTGACAAGCTCCTTGACGGGCGCCACCGTTGCCGAAGCGCCGGCCCAGCCCAGGATGCTCACCCTGGAACTGCAACGGCGCGATCCCAAAACCGGCGAGATCACCACGACTCAGGAAGCCGTTCTCAGCACCAAAATCGCCATCGTGATGATCGATTTCTGGAACTATCACTGGTGCGCCACGTGGGTGGGCCGGGCCGGGGTGATGATTCCGCGGATGAACCAGGCTTTGGTGGAGGCGCGCAGGCTGGGCATGACGATCGTCCACGCGCCCACGGATTGTTCCGGTGGCCATGCGGGGACGCCGCAGCGCGAGGCCATGGCCGGACTCGCACCCCAGCTTCTACCCAAACTGAGCGACTTTAACCCGCCTGCGCCCTGGGGCTTGGGGTTTAGCGGTGGATGCATGTGCGGCGGACCTTACCCTTGCTACGCGAACTACGGTTGGACGCGCGAAGATCCCCGGCTGATGATTGCCGACACGGACTTCGTGTCGAGCGGCCCGCGCGAGCTGAACAACCTTTGCGTCTCCCGGGGGATCAAGCACCTCATCTACACCGGCGGCGCCGCCAACATGTGTCTGCTGCAAAAGCAGGAAGCCATGCTGGCCATGATCCGGCACAGCTACCACGCGATGGTCGCCCGCGACATTACCGAGGCGCACAGCGAGTTCACCGCCCCGGGTTCGGCCGACCGCGCCACGGAAATATCGGTCGAATACATCGAGAAACACATCGGCCCTTCGATCCATCTCATCGATGAGCTGCGCAAAGCCGGCTGCTGGGATGAGAACGCACTGGTCGACGCCCCGATCCTCGTTCCCTGGGGATTCAAGCTGCGGCCCAAGTTCTTTGACACCACCCTTGCCGTGAACCTATCGATCCCGCGCCTGCCCGGGGCCGAGATCCGCTGCACGACCGACGGCACCGAACCCACCGCGCAGTCGGCGCTCTACGCACGTCCGTTGGCCCTGACCGATACGACGACGCTGCGGTGCGCGCCGTTTCGGGACGGACGCCGGGTCGGCCTGGAAAGCGAAGGCTATTTTGTGCGGATGCCTCCGAAGCCGCCGCCGCCGGATGTCTTCATTTCCGACCTCAAGCCGCTCAAGATGAACATGGCGATTTGGAGCGAGTGGTACGCGGAGGCGTCCCGGCCGGACCCGCGGCCTGATGGCGCTTATAATGGCGGCTCCCTGCGCCTCCGTGGGGTGAATTACAACAAAGGAATGGGACTGCGCGCTCCATCCCACTTGATTTACGAGGTGAAGCCAGAGTTCATTCGTTTCGTTGCCCGGGTGGGGGTGGATGAGGGCCTGCTGAAGAACGACCTGGGGCGGGAGCGGGCGATGTATCCGCACGTGGTCTTCAAGGTGGTGATCGACGGACGCATTGCAGCGGAGAGTCCGGTGATGCGCATTTCGCAGGAG
>SESG01015396.1_pt1 | contig 14629 bp, 15 predicted proteins | sample 3171421 | NCBI WGS metagenome assembly SESG01 (sample SAMN10866946, study PRJNA518727) | freshwater metagenome | biome: subpolar coniferous forest; feature: holomictic lake; material: water; isolation source: holomictic Lake 227, 6 m and 8 m depth | place: Canada: near Kenora, Ontario | collected... | reverse complement strand
CAGAAGTAAAAAAAATTCTTGATGAAAATACGAATATTGGAATTAGTCTGCATAAAAATATGCTGATCTTGAAAACGGAAAACACCATCCTGAAAGTGAGTCTGGTTGATGCTGATTATCCTGATTATAAAAGAGTTATTCCTTTAGAAAAGGGAATTAGCGTTAAGCTAGAAAAAGAACCTTTTTTGCATGCTTTAAGAAGAATGAATGTTGTTTCATCGGAACGCTATAGCGGTGTCATTGTTTCTTTTTCTAACAACAAAATGATTCTTAATTCGACAAATCTGGATGTGGGTGAAGCAACAGAGGAAATAGATATTGACTACAACGGGGAAGATATTGATGTCGGATTTAATGTTAATTATGTCATGGATGCTGTTTCAGTAATTCCTGGCAATGATATTATATTTGAATTTGGTCTGGGGTTGAAACCGACGGTGATAAAACCAACAGAAGGTGATAGTTGTTTATGTATTGTCATGCCGTTAAAAATATAAAAATTAAAATCAAGTGTTAAGCGAGGAGTTGAAAAAGCAGCTATGACCCATAAGTATAATGCGGACAGTATTAAGGTTTTGGAAGGTCTGGAAGCGGTACGTATAAGACCTGCCATGTATATAGGTTCCACGGGTAAAGAGGGGCTTCATCACCTGGTTTATGAAGTTGTCGATAATAGTATTGATGAAGCGGCCGGCGGCTATTGTGATACGATAACAGTTAAAATTAGAGTAGATAACAGTATTGTTGTTGATGATAACGGACGGGGAATTCCTGTCGATATTCACAAAACAGAAGGCGTATCGGCGGCGGAAGTTGTTATGACTAAATTGCATGCCGGTGGTAAATTTTCCAATGATTCTTATAAAATATCAGGTGGTTTACATGGAGTTGGTGTTTCTGTAGTTAATGCCCTTTCTAAAGAATGTGAGTTGGAAGTGCGCCGTGATGGTAATGTTTATATTCAAACTTACACACGCGGCATTCCTAATGGTCCAATGGAAATGGCCGGGAAAACCCGCGGCAAAGGAACAAAGGTTACTTTTTTACCGGACGATGAAATCTTTGATGATACGGAATTTAGTTTTGATATCATTTCCAACCGTTTACGGGAGTTAGCTTTTTTAAATTCCGGTGTTAAAATAACTTTAACCGATGAGCGCAATGATAAAAAAAATGAGTTTTTATACAAAGGCGGAATAAATTCTTTTGTTGAATACATTAATCGGAACAAAAAAGTTTTACACAAAAATCCAATTTATATTACCGGTGCAAAAGATGACTGTTCGGTCGAAGTCGCCCTGCAATATAACGAAACTTATCTGGAAAATATTTTTGCTTTTGCCAACAGTATAAATACTACCGAAGGCGGAACCCATTTGATCGGCTTTCGCTCCGCGCTTACACGTGTTTTTAACAATTACGCCACAACCAGTAAAATAATTAAAGACGGCAAAGAATCGCTGCGTGGTGAAGATTTAAGAGAAGGTTTGGCGTGCGTCATTAGTGTGAAAGTTAAGAATCCGCAGTTTGAAGGACAAACAAAAACAAAGCTGGGTAATTCTGAAGTACGTGGTTTGGTCGAAGGCATTGTTTATGAAAAAATCGGCAGTTTTTTGGAAGAAAATCCGTCGATAGCCAAACAAATTCTCAATAAATGTCTGGAAGCTGCGCGTGCAAGGGAAGCGGCAAGAAGGGCAAAGGAATTAACCAGGCGAAAAAGCGCCATGGAAGTTGGAGCGCTACCTGGGAAATTAGCTGATTGTCAGGAAAAGGATCCGGCGCTTAGTGAAATTTATCTGGTTGAAGGTGATTCCGCCGGAGGCTCGGCCAAGCAAGGAAGAGACCGGAAAAATCAAGCCATTTTGCCCCTGCGCGGAAAAGTGCTCAATGTGGAGAAGGCCCGTTTTGATAAGATGCTGCAAAATGAGGAAATTAAAATCATTGTTACCGCACTGGGCACGGGCATTGGCACGGGCGATTATGATGTCAGCAAACTGCGGTATCATAAAGTAATCATCATGACCGATGCCGATGTTGACGGCTCTCACATTCGCACACTGCTTTTGACGTTCTTTTTCCGGCAAATGCGGGAATTGATTGAAAGGGGATATTTATTTATTGCCCAGCCGCCTTTGTACAAAATGGTGGACAGGAAAAAAGAGAGCTACATTCAAAATGAAGAGCAGATGAGAAATTATATTTTGGAAAGTGGCGTCGGTAAAGTAAAGCTTGTCATGGCTGACGGCAATCATTTTCCGGTTACCGGCAATAAACTTACCGCGCTGCTTAAAAAAGTTATGCGCATTGAAGATCTTCTGGATCGTTTTGAGAGAGAACACCGCGAAAGACACCTGATTCGTCTTCTGGCCGGGGATTCTGCTTTAAATGATGAATGTTTTAAGAGCGAAAGCAATTTAAAGAAAATTGCCAAAAGGACAGGAACCACTTTAGGTGAAGATTGCGTCGATTATTCTGTCGAAGCCGATCAAGACCATGGCGGATACAAAATAGTATTTAATCTGAAGAAGAACGGGCAAGTATTTGCCAATTGCATAGACAGGGAAACATTTCGCACGCCGCAGTTCACGGAAATCAAATTACTGCTAGGACAGATTTCCATTATGGGAGAGCCTCCTTACAGCGATGTGAGTGACGAATCGCCAACAACGGTAGTCCTTGACAGCGCGAAGGCGTTGGTCGAGCATATTACCAGCTTAGGGAAAAAGGGATTATCGCTCCAGCGCTATAAAGGCTTGGGAGAAATGAATCCGGAGCAGTTGTGGGAAACAACAATGAATCCGGAAAAAAGAACCCTGCTGCAGGTGGGCGTGGAAGATGCCGTTGTGGCTGATGAAATATTCACAACTCTGATGGGCGATCAGGTTGAGCCTCGCCGCGATTTTATATACAAGAATGCTCTGTATGTTTCCAATTTAGATATTTAGTAAATTAAACAAATTTGATGAAGACGGCTCGGAAGCTGCCGCTTTATTTAGAGTAGAGAGGACAAAGAAAATGGAACGTGATATCCACCACAAACAAACATTGGTGAATATAGAAGATGAAATGAAAAAATCCTACATGGATTATGCCATGAGCGTAATTATCGGGCGGGCGATTCCAGATGTGCGCGATGGCCTCAAACCGGTGCATCGCCGGATTTTATTCGCCATGAATGAAGTGGGAAACAGGTACAACAAACCATACAAAAAATCCGCCCGCATCGTCGGCGATATCATGGGTAAGTATCATCCGCACGGCGATATGGCTATCTATGACACGCTGGTGCGTATGGCACAGGATTTTTCATTGCGCTACATGCTGATTGATGGACAGGGAAACTTCGGCTCGATTGACGGCGATCCTCCCGCCGCTATGCGTTACACGGAAATCCGCCTGGCGCGCATTGCCGAGGAGGTCCTGGCTGATCTGGAAAAAGACACGGTCGATTATGTTCCCAACTATGATGAAACCTTGAGAGAGCCATCGCTGCTTGCTTCCCGGATACCGCTGCTCTTGCTTAACGGTTCTTCCGGCATTGCGGTAGGAATGGCCACAAATATTCCACCTCACAATTTAAACGAAATTATTAATGGCACAATTGCCTGCATTAAAAATCCGGAAATAACGGTAGAAAAACTAATGCGACATATACCGGGACCGGATTTCCCGACTGCCGGATTTATTAATGGCCGCGAGGGAATACTTTCCGCGTACAAAACAGGCAGAGGCATTATCCGGATGAGGGCAAGGGCGCTTATTGAAAAGAACGCCCGCAATGACAGAGAGAGCATCATCCTTACCGAATTACCTTATCAGGTGAACAAGGCAACGCTGATTGAAAAAATAGCCGAGCTTGTCCGCGATAAGAAAATCAGCGGAGTTGCCGATTTACGCGACGAATCGGACAGAGAAGGTATTCGTGTAGTAATTGATCTGAAACGTGATGAGAATTCCGCGATCATCCTCAACCAGCTTTACAAATTTACTCAAATGGAAACATCGTTCGGCATCATTATGCTGGCGATATTGGATGGCCGGCCGCACGTCTTTAATCTCAAAGAGGTGATTGAGCAATTCATCATCTTCCGTAAAGAAATAGTTATCCGCCGCACTAAGTATGATCTTGCCCGTGCCCAAGAAAGAGCGCACATTTTAGAAGGATATATAATCGCCTTAAACAATATTGATGAAGTTATCAAAGTGATTAAAGCGTCAAAGAATCCCGCGGAGGCGGTAACAAAGTTATGCGCTAAATTCAAGTTGTCTGAAATTCAGGCTAAAGCAATTTTGGAAATGAGGTTGCAGCGCCTGACGGGTCTGGAGCGGGCGAAGATCGATGAGGAATACAGAGAAGTAACCGCTTTGATTGCCGAGCTTTCTTCAATATTGGCTGATCCGCAGAAAGTCCTTCAAGTTATTATGGATGAACTAACCGAAATAAAACAGCGTTATGGTGATGAACGCCGTACGGAAATTGTTGCCAGCACCGAAGATATTGATGTTGAAGACATGATTGTTGAAGAAGACATGATGGTGACGATCACGCACAGTGGCTATATTAAACGCAATGCTGTCAGTCTTTATAAAAGCCAGCACAGAGGCGGCCGTGGCAAGATGGGCATGGGAACAAAAGAAGAAGATTTTGTCGAAAAAATCTTTATCGCTTCCACTCACCACTACCTCCTTATCTTTACCAATACCGGAAAAGTCCACTGGTTAAAGGTTTATCTGTTGCCGCAAGCCGGAAGGGCAGCCAAGGGCAAGGCTATTGTCAATTTGGTCAACCTGGCTCCCGGTGAACGCGTGAGCGCAACTTTGCCGGTGCGCGAGTTTACCGCGGATAAGTTTGTGGTCATGGTCACGAAAAAGGGCATTATCAAGAAGACCGATCTGGCTGCTTATTCCAATCCGCGTTCCGGCGGTATCATCGCCGTGTCCATTGATGAAGGCGATGAATTGGTGGACGTTCAGTTGACTCTGGGCAATCAGGATATCTTTTTAGCCACAAGGCGGGGCATGGCCATTCGCTTTAAAGAAGATGATGTACGCGATATGGGCAGGACTGCTCGCGGTGTGCGAGGCATCAGTCTGGACAAGGATGATGATGTGATCGGTGTGGAAATCCCGGCTCAGGGTACCTTTTTGATGACAGTTTCTGAAAATGGTTTTGGTAAATGCACGCCTATTGAAGAGTATCGTGTGCAGTCGCGTGGCGGCAAAGGAACAATAAATTTAAAGACTGTGGCCAAGGTAGGCGATGTTTCCGGTGTCTTGCAAGTTCAGGGTGAAGAAAATATCATGCTTATCAGCAACGCGGGTAAAGTAATCAGGCTGAAGGTTCAAGAAGTTCCTGTCAATCACCGCGTCACCCAGGGCGTAAAGTTAATTGAGCTTGATCCGGAAGAAAAACTGGTTGGCGTCGCCCGGACGACATCGGAGATTGAAGGAAAAGATGATGATTCAAACGGTTCCGGTGAAGATGAAACGGATTTGTTGCCGGATGAAACACCAGAAGAAAAATAAAACGAGCGGCACTTAGTCTTCACGTCTGGAACCTCATCCAGACGTTTTTTAGGATGTCTTTATGTTGCGTCACAAATCCTGTTGGCTGCCTGTGGCGGCGTTATTGTGCCTGCTGGCAACTATTCCAGCCCAAGGGGCGGATGGCGAAAAGACACGGGTCGTTTCCATTCCGGGAACGGGTCTGGTCCTTCGCGTGCCCCTGCGCGTCGCTGTCTTTCCGGAAAAACCTGCCCATCCAGACGACGCGACTCTTTATGTTGCAGTGGAAACCATCCAGTCCTTCCCCCGGAACGGCGTTGTCGTCAGGGCTGACGTCATAGCCCAGCGCGCCGCCCTAGCCAGGGGCCAAGCCGAGGTGGCCGAAGGATGGGAAGAGGACGGGCTGTCCGAGGTCGTGTCCCTGCCAACCGGGGGCTACGCCGTCATTTATCCCTGGTACAGCCAGTTTGAGATCTGCGCGCTGGAATTCACCATGAATGCCGCGTTTTTTGTGGGCAACAGGCGAGTCACCATACGCTATAGCGCCTCCCCCGCTGTCATCACCAGTGAAAACCCCACCTATTTCAGTCACGAGGTGGCCGAGTTCGATTGTGACACAGACACTATCTGGAAGCATCCCGAGGAGGACGACCTGTTTCTTCAGCATTTTCACGGGGCGGTCAAGGCCGGTCGCCTGGGTCCGGTCGCCAACGCGTGGTATGCCGATTTTACGGCCATCCTGGCCTCCCTGCGAAAAAATTCCGCGAACTGAAGAGGGTCGTCTCAAGCATAAATTGTGTAATGGGGCAGCAAGTGATCGAGAAAAAGCAATTTAATCAAAAGCTGGATAAATTTGTGACTCTGGGCAAACAGATTAAGTTGGTTGAAAAGAAAAATCATCATCGAAGAAATAGATTACGAAAGATAGCAAGATATTATGAGGGGGGGAGGAAGCGACTTGATCTTGTCTGCTATCCCCAAAGCTTAACTCTTAATTAAAAGACAGCACTTCAATCCGTAACAAACATAATCCGTCATCGATGCAAATATCGGCAGCATTTTTCGCTTTATATTCCCTTGACATACAAGCGTGGCTTACCTATACTCAATTCCTGTGAAAGCAAGTTCTTTACAAAAAAGGAATGTCGCATGTTTGAGCTAGATGCATTAACGCTAATTGTCAGTTTCGTTATTACGTGGTCGATTGGGCTATCACCGCCTTTATTGATTCGCTACATAATTCTAAGGCGTCCAATTGAAAAGTGGCCTGCTATCGGAATATGCGCTCTATTTTGGGTGATCAACATTGTTATTTTTATTGCTATGGGAAGCAAAAGCAAGACGCATGGTGCCGCTCTATTAATTGCGTTCATGTCCTACTGGTTATTGAGGCAAGGCACTAGCAAAACACAAGAACAAGAACAGAAAATCGAAAGTAAGGAAACGGAAAAGCCTAAACCCTTTGCCGGTTTTCAAGATATTCCAAAACAATCATCACAAGGATCTGCAGATAAAAAACTGATATCCGATGGAAAGGGTTGATCTATGTATAAAACATTGTATGATTTTCTAGAAGTTTCACACAAGGCGTCACCGGAAATTATCAAAAATGCATACCGTGTTCTGGCTTTAAAATACCATCCCGATAATCTAGATACCGGCAATGAAGAAATGTTCAAGAAGATAGCAAAGGCATACGAAATTCTTTCTGATAACAAGAGTAGGCAAGATTATGATACTCGTCTGCTTCATAATAAAGAAGATCTCTTTGTAAATCTAAGTGATGACACTTCAACAAGTGAAGCTCCCCAAACAGTCAAACGACTGGATGGTTCTGATACTTGGTGCACAATCGATGAACACATAAAAAGAAAAGGGGCGGAATTGTCAGATACAAACCTCAAAGGCTTACTGCTTCGTCATCTTTCCTTAGCAGGAGGAAACCTCAATGGTGCCGATTTAAGTAATGCCTTTATAGAGAATTTAGATTTTACTGGCACTGATTTTACAAGCGTAGTCTGCGAAAATGCGACGTTTAGCAACACTACCCTATCTGAAGCAAAACTCGACAAAGCAAGATTTAAGAATTGCGTTTTTAAAGACTGCAAGTTCATAAAATGTGCAATTAAAAACGTCGATTTCCTTTCATGTGATTTCAGAGGCTCAATTTTTACCAACGCGAATTTAAATCAGGTGAATTTCTCGAACAGCATTCTTGAAGGAGTTGCCTTTTCGGGGAGGGGATGGCATTCATATACGATTGAAGAAATCAAGAGCATTAAGTTTAATGGATGCAATCTTCGTGGATTAAACAGAGTAGACGGTAATGGGCAGAACGAGACGAAAGGACAAGATGAATATGGATTTGCTAAGAGAAAATATACAAATGTTGATTTTTCAGAGGCTAACATGGAAGGGGCAAACTTCAGTGGAAGTATTTTTGATAAGTGTAACTTTTTGAAGGCATCATTGGTCTCTGCAAACTTTTCAGGATCGGAAATAATTGCGCCTGAATCATTTGAAGATGCTAGTCTATTTGGTGTTGATTTCTCGGATACGATAATAAAAAATGCAGATTTTGCAACATGTAATATTGTGAATGCGCGTTTTCATGGATCATACAGAGAAGGCGTTTTATTTCCGAAAGGATTTGTTGCACCCTCTAACAACTCAGAGAAGAAAATAAATGAATCTGATAACGTTGAATGGCTAATTTTCGGGACCGTAATATTTATTCTTGCAACAATTATTATTCTCTCTGTTGCATTTAATCAACCTTAGCCAGCTATAGCTTTCATTTGAGTAAAAAATTGGGAATTACCCTGATTCCATAAAAGGTGTACAAGGTCGAAAGGTCGAAATTATAAAAAGAACCTTGATATTTGGAACAGATATCATTGAATGTGCCATATAAGGAAAGATAGAAAAACATGAAAATATTAATGCACATATTACTTGTTTTTCTAATCACCATGCTCTCAGCAGTGGCGGAAGCTGCCACAGTTAATTTATTGGGTCGCACCATTGAGATCGTAATACCCGCAGGCCACTGTGAGGTTGGTGGGCATCCAGCAGAAGCTGAATTGGTAAGGCGCACAAAAGAAGGTATCGGCAACTCTAATCAAATACTGGTTTTATTCGCTGAGTGTAAGGAGTTGGAAGATTTCCGCAGGGGTAGAAGAACAATGATGGACAACTACGGACAGATATTGGTGCAGACACCCAAAGGACAACTTCGTGCTATAAAAGGTGTGTCGAGAGCAAAATATATTCAGGAAATCAGCGCAAAGTCTAACTGGGCGGATGCCTTCAAGAAGGCAGAGGCGAGAGTCAAGCAACATTCTCCTGGTTACCAATCACAAGAGAACCTCGGATTAATCAGCACCGACGCCAATGGGCTATATATGGGCATGTTAGGGACTTTGACAGACGATAAAGGACGCCCTAGGCAAATCATTGGTGTGGTAGGTATGACGCTTGTCAAAGAACTTTCCATTAGCATTAATCTTTATCAGGGTTACAGAAAAGTACCGGATTTGCGCGGAATTCTTGCACGCCAGCAATCAGCGATGGCAAACTTTGTTCGTGCAAATAATTAATACAGAAGCATCTTACGGGGGGTATTTAATATGGTTATGAAACGCTGTGATCAAGGACATGACTATGATGCGGGCATACACACGATGTTCCCAGTCTGCGGTAGCGGGGTGCCCTATAATAATGTTGCTAATATAGAGAGCAATGAGGATATTTTTACATGGAATTAGAAAGAGATACTTCGAAATCACTCATTAATTACTTGTTGGAACACGGTTATCCACAAAATAGTATTGCTGTCGAATATCAAATTGGCGAAAGTTACAGGGTAGACATTGCAGTAATTGATCCCACAACCAATGTTCCTATTCAATTATTTGAAATTAAATCACGTAAAAATTATGATAATATAGAATTTGGCAAAGAACAATTAAAAAAATTTTTAAGCCAACTTAAAAATAAATATATACCGATATATTTGGTTTTCCCAAAATCTGCTGAGCCATTTTTTGAGGTTGAAAGAGTGGATGTTACTACACAAGATAAAACTTCAGAACAAGAAAAAAAGGCAGCTTTTATTGTCGACTATAAATCACAAAGAAATGCACGGATTGCTGAAGAAGTCGTAATAGTAAATAAGGATAAAAATACAACGGTTGATGCCCTTAAAATAACATGTTGGATAAGTGCTGCTATTATATTTTTGACCGAGATATTGGCAAAAATAAAAATTATAACATTAGATGGAAATGACATGGTAGCTTTTGGTGCAATTGTTATTCTAATTTTAATTCCATTTGCAAGTAAACTGAAAATACTAGGCTTGGAGTTCGAAAGATTGACTGATAAAGAAAATAAAAAAAATGAAGCCTAACAACAAGTTTAAGACGGACAAATGGGACAAGCCCTTTTGTCGCTTAACTTTATATTGACTAATTATTTCAATATACCAGGTAAGCTTTTTAAAATTCATACTTTATTTAGTGAGACCCCAGTTTCAGATTCTGAAACTGGTTGGCCGAACTATCCCGCAAAGCACCCTGAATAACCTAAAGGTCACCATGGGGGTATCTGTGACGTGGTTTTGAAAGCAACTTGGTATTACAAAGCACCTTATGAAAAAATATAAACTCCTGGACCATACTGCCGACATCCGCGTTGAGGTTTGGGGCAAGACTCGAAAAGAACTTTTTGCCAATGCCGTGGCAGCGATGTTTGATCTAATGGTTGATTGGTCTGATGATGAAAAAAATTTATCGGAAATAAAAACAGTAAAAATAACCGGCAATGATTTGGAAGACACGCTGATCAATTTTCTTCGGGAGGCGCTGTACCTTTTTAATGGTCAGGGTTGGCAGGTGAGAGGTTGCGATCCTTTGGAATTAACAGGTAAAAGTATAATCGCGCGATTGCACGGTGAACCTTATTCCCGGCAGAAAAACCCGCTAAAGACGGAAATCAAGGCGGTGACTTATCACGGTCTGATTGTTAATAAATTAGGCAAAACCTGGCAGGCAAAGGTGGTATTTGATGTCTGAAATTAATACTAAGTTGTTTTCCAACATTAAAATACTAATTGGTGAAAGCTTACTTGGTATTATGCCAAGTCAAGGAGCTTCCTAATATATGATAACTAATTGGTGCAAACTGGAACGCATAGATGAAAACCGCTTACTGCTCCCTCAAACAGGCGGCATGAGGGTACCCGGGATAATCTATGCCAATGAAAAAATACATCAACTTTTGCAAGGTGATGAAAGTACGCGACAGGTAGCGAACGTCGCGCACTTGCCCGGCATTGTCAATTATTCGCTGGCCATGCCTGATGTTCACTGGGGTTACGGGTTTCCGATCGGTGGTGTGGCGGCCTTTGACCTGGAAGATGGCATAGTTTCTCCGGGTGGCGTCGGCTATGATATAAATTGCGGCTGCCGCCTTCTGGCCACAAATCTGACTTTGGCAGATATCGGAGACAGGCTTGGCAATTTAACTACCGCTTTGTATCAGCAAATACCGTCCGGGGTTGGTTCCACAGGCGCAGTGAAGCTATCGGGCAAAGACCAAAAGAAAGTCTTGGAAGATGGGGCACGTTGGGCGATTAAAGCCGGATTTGGCACGATGGCAGACCTGGAAACAACCGAGGACGGCGGCGCAATGGAAGGAGCCGATCCGGAGCAAGTCTCCGCCAGAGCATTGGAGCGGGGAAAGCAGCAGCTAGGTACTTTAGGTTCGGGCAATCATTTTTTAGAGATTGAAGTTGTCGAAGAAATATTTGATGAAACTGCAGCGAGGGTATTCGGGCTCACGAAAGGCCAGATAAACATAATGATTCACAGTGGCTCCCGTGGTTTGGGGTATCAGATATGTGATGATTATCTGGCGCTGATGGTCAAGCACTCGCAGAAAACGGGAATTGATCTCCCGGACAGGCAGTTGGCTTGTTCATATATTGATTCGCCGCGAGGCCGCAACTACCTGGCGGCAATGGCCTGTGGCGCAAACTATGCGTGGGCTAACCGGCAGGTGCTGATGCATCAAACGCAACAAGTCTTTGAAAAATCATTGCACCTGTCACCAAGAGAGTTGGGTATGCGCCTGGTATATGACGTCTGCCATAACATCGCTAAAATAGAAACGTTCAATATTCAGGGAAAAATGAAAAAACTCTGTGTTCACCGTAAAGGGGCAACGCGGGCGTTTCCGGCAGGCCATGATGACATCCCCGTTCAATATAAAAGCGTCGGCCAGCCGGTGCTGATACCCGGTGATATGGGTAGCGGTTCTTATGTTTTAGTGGGTCAGGAAAAAGCGATGCAGGAGACTTTCGGCTCGGCATGTCATGGCGCAGGTAGGGTGATGAGCCGGACACAGGCAACAAAAGTAAGCCAGGGACGATCAATTGCCCGGGAACTGGCTGATCAGGGAGTTTTGGTAATGGCTGCAAGCAAGGGAACTCTAAGGGAAGAAATACCGGAAGCCTATAAAAACCTCAATGATGTTGTGCAGGTAATGCATGAGGCGGGAATTGCCACAAAAGTGGCAAAACTCAAGACACTCGCCTGCATCAAAGGATAAACAAAGATAAAAGAAGGATTGAATTAAGAATCGAGCGGTGATATGAAGTTAAAAAATATTTTCCACAAAAGGATTTAATATGCATACATTAGTTACAATTTTACATGTTTTAGCTTGCCTTATTTTGATTATGATTGTTTTATTGCAGGCAGGCAAGGGCGCTAATATGGGCGCTGCTTTTGGAGGTTCTAGCCAGACTGTTTTCGGTTCCAGTGGAGCGGGTACATTTTTAGGGAAGATGACCGCGGGAGTAGCTATAGTTTTTATGCTTACTTCGCTTGTGCTTACCTATACAGCGGCACATAGAGGATCTTCTTTATTTGATAAATCCAGAACTCCTGTGTCAAGGCAGAATGCTCCTGTGGCTCCAATGCCTGACGCGGCAAGTCAGCCGGTATCTGCACCGGAAAAGAGATGAAGTAAGGAAAAAACTCATTTGTTATTATTGGTATTGCCGAAGTGGTGGAATTGGTAGACACGCTATCTTGAGGGGGTAGTGGACAAAATCCGTCCGGGTTCAAGTCCCGGCTTCGGCACCATTAAGAAAAACAGGGGGTTAGCTGATTCATCGGTTAACCCTCTTCCGCTTTTGAGGGCACTTGGTCAACGTTTTGGTCAACACTTTTCAAAAAGCTTTCCATTTGAGCAACTGCATTCTGGGTGTCATTGGAATCAACGGTATCATACCTGAGAAACATTTCCCTTGTAGAATGACCTGTGATTTTCATTATGACGGATTCCGGGACTCCTGACCTTCTCATGTTCGTATTGAAACAATGCCGGGTATCATGGAAGACAAACCCGTCTTTCGTATATCTGCCATAAGGAATACCGGCATCTCCGCAAGCCCTTCTTAATGCTGTTCTAAAGTCCTTAATGGGTTTCCCTTTGAATAGGAAAACATGGTTGTCGTGAATAGCCTTTGGAATACTTGACAGGATTTCATAAAGACCGTCACAAATGGGAATCTTCCGGGCTTCCTTGTCTTTTGTTTCTGAAGCCTTAAGGCTAATGATTCGGCTTTTCATGTCAATATGATTCCATGTCAAATTTAAAACTTCGCCTTTTCTCATGCCGCCATAATACCCCGTTGCCACGATTGCCTTTGTGTGTGCAGGAAGGGCTTCCATAAGCCCGCTAAACTCATCTTGGGAAAGAACCCTGTCCCTTGCATTGGAATTGCCTTTGAGTAGCTTCTTGACTCGTTTAAACACCTTGATGGTGTCACCGCTTACGATGTCATTATCAAAAGCCTTATTGACCATAGCTCTTGCCATTGCAATTTGTTGGTCAACGTATGAATCTGCCTGACCTTGGGCTTTCCTCTTTGCCTGATAATTATCAAGGTCAGCAGGCTTTAAAGCATTGACGATAGTATCTCCGAAGTCTGCATTGAATGTGTTTAGATTGATTCTAAGAATGGAATACCTAGCCAATGCTTTAACGCTTTCCAGATTAATATACCACTTTGTTAATTCATTGAAACTCATCTTTGCTTCGGGCTTGATGTCAAAGATTCTGTGTTCCCTCTTCTGGCTTCGCCGCTTTCCATCTGCGTCTTTAGCTTCCTCGATGGAATAACTAACAGATTCCCGTTTTTGTTTACCGCCGGGAAGCCTGTAATTTATCCAGTAACGGACACGCTTTGATTTCTTGGCTTTAACCAAGTCTTCGCCACAATCGCATAAACGGTTACTTACGCTTCGCTTTTTGTGGCAAACTGGACATTCTGCTAAAATTGCCATCTCCACTTTCTCCTTTCTTTTTTCGTTCTCGTTTTAGTTTTGGTTTAAGTGCATTTCCCTTCAGTTCCAGATAGGCCAAAGCCCATTTCAGGAAAGAAGGCATCTTCATGATTCCTCGTTCCCAACGTGATACAGTCATAACATCTACCTCCAAGATACGGGCAAGTTGCCCTTGACTATATCCGTTGACCTCTCGCCATTTCTTTAATTCCTCTCGTTCCATGATTATATTATATAGACCATATGCCTATATGTCAAATCTTGTTATAGATTATCTGTTGACCAACCGTTGACCATATAGTTGCAAAAACTTGATATAATTGTAAAAAGTAGTAGAACATTACAATAATCATGTAGTGGGCAAAGCATCAATAAAGGCATCCAAATCTTTCACATCAAACAATACTCTTCCCCCTATATGCTTTGGCTTTACCGGAAATGGGTTTACAGCTTTCGGCCCTATCCTGTTACGGATGGTCTTTGCCGCCAACCCAACATATTGAGCAGTTTGTTCAACAGATAGCATCCTCGGTTTAATATCTATTTTTCTTTTATCTTTCATTGTGTCTCAAATAGAATTCAAATACTCTGATTGCACCATTATTTTGACAAAGATAATCAGCAATTCCTTTGCTTGACGGCATTTGCACAAAGGGGTGGTTGGTAAAAGTAATAAGTAACGAGTAACAGGTAACAAGAAATGAGTAACAGGTAGCGAGTAATAAGTGACAAGTAACGAGTAAAATAATTATTATTAATATAAGAGT
>SESG01018084.1_pt1 | contig 14631 bp, 23 predicted proteins | sample 3171421 | NCBI WGS metagenome assembly SESG01 (sample SAMN10866946, study PRJNA518727) | freshwater metagenome | biome: subpolar coniferous forest; feature: holomictic lake; material: water; isolation source: holomictic Lake 227, 6 m and 8 m depth | place: Canada: near Kenora, Ontario | collected... | reverse complement strand
ACCAATATTATTACTACTGAAACCATACCCAATATTATTAGTATTGAAATTATTACCAATATTATTACTATAGAAATCATTACCAATAATATTAGTATAGAAATCATTACCAATAATATTAGTATAGAAACCATTACCAATGGTATTAGAATTGAAATAATTGCCAATATTATTATTACTGAAATAACCTACAATTGTGTTATTTGCAAAAAAAGATTTTATGTGATTACCACTTACACTTGCTAAACCACTATCTTGCAAGAAGAATACTGTATTTAATAGAATAGTTCCATTTAAATTACGTAATATATATGTTTCTTTGAAACTATCGAAATGGTTATTGGTACAAGATAATGAATAAGTAGCAGTACCTGCACCCTCAGCCTCAGTAAAGGTTAGAAAATCTGCATAAACGCTACTGCTTGTAATATCATTTGTTGAATAAGGACTATTATTCCAATAGGTTGTTAGGCTTAAATTCAGTAATTGAATCCAATAATTAGGATATGCATCTGGTTGTTGATCTGTGTTACCTGTTAAGGATGTTGATTTATAAATATATCCATTATAATTTACGAAGGTATTTGGTGTATATTCTGTCGTACCTGTCCAAGCATCTGTTAGGGTTTCCCATCTTCTGAATTTACAATTTCTGAAATCGTAACCCATGTAGTTATCAAGTAATGTATCGTGTCTGAAATATATAGTGCCTGTATATCCTGATATGATAACACTTTTAGTGTCTTCTGCATCGGCAAAAGATAAATCGTCATACCAATTCTCAGGATTCCAGTCATAGTATATAATATCTAATGGGTATTGGATTGATTTGGCTTCTTTATCGATTGTATTGCTAGAGGTTGCCAATACAATTAAAGGTTCTAATTCGCCTGTTATTTCATTGCCTAAACCAAAATATCTTGTATAATTTGCAACGATATAATGTTTTGTTTGGAAGTCTGTTATAAGATAAGAAGTATTTTCAATTAAAGCAGATGTTTGTATTAATGTAACCAAATCAGTATATGTGATATCAACAATACCAGTACTACCACTAATAATTACAATAGTTCCACCGCTAGTATTACCAGTAATTTTACTAAAAATACCTTTTCCGTTTAAAAATGTTGAATCATCACCATTTAAAACTGTTTGACTAAATTGAACTTCTTCTGGTGTTCTATAATATACTCCTGTTCTATAATAATTTCTTAAATCTGTAGGTACAAGAGCATCTAGCATTTCTTGAGTTATTTCCATAAATTTGTATTTTCATATAAATACAAAAAAAAAAGAGGAAATAATTCCTCTTTTTTATTTAATAACATTAAATGCTTATTCTATATCATTTAGTATATCAGAATTTTTCAATAATAATTTCAAAAAATAATCAGCAGCATCATTAGCTACTTTATGTCTATCGAATTCATTCATATTTTTTGATTTACAATGATTAGCTTTTTTATACCAATTCCAGTTATCACTATAAGCCATAGCAATATTTTCTTGCCAAGTCTGATAATACTCAGGGTCTGATCTTAGAATATCAAGAAAGTCTTTAATTTTATCAACTTTATGTTTTTGATTAAAAAGTCTTTCAAGTTCTAAAAGTCTATCAAGTTCATTGATTTCTTCTTCTGGTTGTTCACAATCATTATTACCACAACAAACATCATTAAATTCACAATCCATGCATTCAATAGGTTCACCTTCTTCATCACAGCATTCTTCTTCAAAACAATCTCCACAACATTCTTCTTCATCACATTCGCAATCGTTATATATGGAAGTACTTGTACATGAACTACTACAAGGTACTGAATTATCACATTCACGATTATTTACATAATAATCTTCATAGATACCATTTAAATCTTCATTAATTTCATCTAAATCTTCATTAATTGTTTCAATTGTTTCGTCAATTTCGTCAATACTTTCATTAATATCACCAAGTTCTTTTTCAAGTAGATAAAAATTTGTATCGATCATTTCAAAATTTTCGTTGATTTTATTAAATGTATCAACTAAATCATTATCCATAGCTTCTACTTTATTTTGAAGCATTTCAATTTTATCAAATAAATTTTTAATTATTAACTCGTTAATTGTATTCATAAGCTTTGTTTTTTATTTAATTTTATTATTATTTTTTATTATAATCTGTTATTTTAAAATGTCTTAAATAAGTCATAGAGTCATTTACTTCATATCTCATGACATTAGTTCTACCAATAAATGGTATACACATTGCCAATTCATATGTACTAATATCTTCTAATGGTTGCCAAATCATTTCCAATGGAATATTAAAAGCAATGGTATAAGGAGTATCACATGTATTAATTCCAAGTGCAGTAACAGTTAGTTCTGTTTCAATTACAATATTATCGCCAGTTGTTGATTTATCAAATTCTTCATCTTCACATAAAAGATTATGAATATTTTTAACTCTTTTATTCTGATCTTGCATAATCTGCTTTATTATATTCAGGTATTTTCAATCCAGTTATTTTTTCATAAATTCTACACCATATTGGGTCTTTTTGAATTTCCATTCCATCTTCATCAACAACTACTAATACATCGGTTTTATTAACTGTCATATACACAGGTGAAAATGGTTTATTAAATGTGAGATTGCTCACCCAAAGTTTACCAGAAAATAGCAATTTAAGCCTTTCTGTTAGAGTTAATTTCCAACATGTTACTACTTCACAATTTTCATCATTTAATACCTTAAATGCTGGAATTGGTATATATTCTGGTTGGTTTTCACCAAATACTACATTAACTTCTTCAAATTTTATTGGATTCATCTTCTTTTTGTTTAATTTCTTCATCAAATTCAGTATATGAATCTGTAATTTTTCCAGTTATAGGATCAATATCAACTTTAAATTTTCTTGTTGGTTTTGGAAATATTTGATCATTAACTGTTTTTTTATTTTCTTCCATATCTAATCTTTATCAATTTCTCCGCAGATACTGCATCTATAATAATTGTGATGGCTATCATGACCATCTTCAACAAAAGTACTAACACCGTTTGCATTTTTATGTAAACACACTTTTCTAAAAGCATTAATTGCATTATCGATTGTTTCAATACGTTCTTGCAATTGTTTTCTTTCACTTGTTAAATCTTCAATAATCTTTTTCATATTCTAAAATTTAAATATTGTTTCAACGTCATTAAAATGTAATTCTTTACTATCAGAATTTATCTCAACATGTGATAGTTTATAACTTACTTTTTTATTTACTTCAAGTAATGCTTCATCATAATAACCACTATCAACATTATTTTTGAACTTAATTGGTAACCATTCACTAACATTTTTAACATTTAAATATTTTAAATTATATTGTGGTAAATGATCATGTTCAATTTCAATTTCCTTATCGTTATCTTTTAAAGAAATTAATTTTATTTTACTTATCATCGTTCTATTTCTTTCATTAAATAAATATATTCAGATAATAAAACACCTTCTCTACCACAGGGTTTTTCTCTAACTTTACAATTATCATCTATGTGACATTCTAAAATTATTTTATTATCAAGATTTTTAAATCTTCTTAAATATTTACAGCAAAGTTCATATGAATTAACGACATGAATACCACTAAGATACATTTTCTTTTCTTTTGTTGTTTTATCGTAACTTTCATAAACCATTTTAATTTCAGCTATTGAATAATCACCAATACTGAAAATTGTTTTTCTATTATGAAACAGATTTTTATATTGGTTTTCTCCAACTTTTTCGAATATTTTATATACTATCATATTTTATTATCTAGGTGAACATCTACTACAGCTACAAGCTATATTATGAATACAAATACTTTCATCAAATTTTTTACCAGTTCCATGACATTCAAGACAACGAGCATGTAAACAATTACAATCATCTAAAATATATGGTGCAATATGATCTTGAGTGTAATATGGATATACAACCAAAGGGTCTGCTTTCCTTTTTTCTCTCATTTCTTTTACTACTTTATTCCAAGCTTCATCAAAAGATTGTTCAAACTTATATTCAGGTATTTTTACTGGCTTTTCCATTTTATAAAATTAATTCACAACTATGTGGTTCAATTTGCATATGACAACTTCTAGTATATTCTACATCATAACTTAAATGACCAAAATTAATATAATCAATATTTGCCACATAAATTTTCCATTTTTCAACTTCAACACCTGTTGGGTCTAAACTTGATAGTGTATATTCAAATAATATTTTTCTTTCTGAATTTTTTGTATGTGGATTATTACCATATTTAATATAAGGAAATCTTTTAATTAAAAGATTAAGTGCTTTTGATGCTGATGGAGCAATTAAATCAGTAAAACTAACATCTAAAGTTCCCCATTTACCTTGATTATAAAATGGTAATGTTGCTGATTTTACTGTAAAATTTGGTAAATTAAAATCTTCTGGTAATGTTACTACAAATCTATTTGAATATTTTGGTTCATAATCACCTAATCTTGATATTACTTTATTTTCTATCATAATTTTATTATTTATACAACAAATGTAGTTATAATAAATCTATTATACAAGAAGTTTATGAAATTATTGTTTATTTAGTTCATTTACTTTATCTTGTTCAAAATACCAAAATTGTGCAACTTTTCTAATTAAACTTCTTTTTTGTTTTTCTGTTAATTGTTTATAATTTCCAAAAACTCTCGCAAAATCTTTAATAACTTTATTCATTGGGTACATTGAATATACCATTTTATTATCATCTGTAATATCAATAGTATAATAATGAGTATTTGCCATTGCCTGAGAAAATCTTGCACTTATTTCATGTGGAAGTCTTAGATATGCCAATGCTGCTCTATGATCTAAAAGTTTACCATCTTTTTGATTTACTGTAAAAAATAGATTTTCAAGTTCGCCAATGTCAACACTACCTTCTGGAATTGGTTGACCTTTTTTTATTGGTGTTAGTTTTCCACTACGGTCACTTAAAATATTATAAATCTTAGGATCATCCTGAATATTATATTTGATATATCTATATAATTTATTAATTTTAGCTTGATTTTGTTCGATATTACCTTCGTAATTATATTGTCTTTTACTATCAAAAGCAGTACCTTTACTTCTGAAATCATCATGAAAATGTTGAAGTTCATGAATGAAAGTTTCACCAAAGCTTAAATAAAAGATTGTGTATAATTGAGATTGACTTAATACTCGTTCTTTTAGATAATCGTTAATTCGTTCTTTTAATCTTTCGTAATCATATTCCACATTAATTTCACGTGTATTTTTAGGATTGAAATTATCTTTACCAATATGTGGATATGGAGTGTAGTTTCCACCTTTATTAACGTGTGATGCTGGATTAAATACTACATTGATTCTACTTTCTTTTATAAAATCATTTAACTCACCATAATCACCAAATTCAGATAATAAGTCAAGTCTAAACCCAACTATTTTATCAAAATATCCTAAAGTGTTATATCTTTGGAAATTATATTTAGCAGCTACTTTACAGCAATCACTTGCTAATTTTTTTATTTCTTCAATACTCTGATATGTTTCATCTAAGATATTATGTTCGTACCCATCTGGAATATTTCCCATGATGTTAGTAATATCTGTGTCCATAATTTCTTCATTAATAATATCTCTAATATTCATCATCTTCATATCCATAATCATCATATTCTCCAACTGCAAAGTGTTCCATTTCAAAATCAAATGGTTGTGTTCTACTAGCTAATTCGAGTAAATCGTTATATTTATTTGGAAACATATTATTATATGCTGTTGAAGAATAAAATGTATTAGTATCTTCATCACGTTGTACACACATAAAATCATCTGGAAGTGTACGATAATAATTTTTCTCAAATCCATGTGGTATAATACCTTTTTCAGCTAAAGCCATAATAATATTATAGTGTTGTGTATTTGTATATTGTGCAAGGAATAAATCACCTTCATCAGTAATAATACCCCTAACATTATCTTGATAACCAGTTAAATTTCTTGGATTTTTATAAATATTAATTGGTTTTGGTAGTTGCCTTAGTGCTGAAAATTTTGTATTTGCAACTAACTCTCCGCTAACATTATTATTTTGTACTTCTGGTACTTCATATTTTGCTTGTGGATAATGTTTATTAATAAAGTATTTATCTAAATCTTGACCTTGTTCGCTATCATAATTCTCTCTCATTAATCTATTAATTTCTTCTGAGATAGTACTTTCAATTTTCATTTTAGCTTTAATATTATTCAATTCTTCCTCAGTAACATTTGTGAATCTATTTAAAATATCATTTTCTTCTACAAAGTCAAATAATTTATTTCCACATTTAATATAAAGAATATTTTCTAATGCAGCACTTCTATAATTTCCAGTATTTTCATTGGTTCTTGGATTCAATGCATTCCTATCCCAAACTCTAATAAGGTTATAGTTTTTAGGATCATAGCCAACGTTTCTAATCATTTCTTCACTACCATCTGGTTTTTTATAAGTTGCTCTATGACCATTTAAATAACGCAATTGACCATCGCCTTTTTTTATAAAGGTAAGTGAATAGAATCTACCTGAATTGATTAATTTAAAAATTTGATCAATTTCGTTTCTATGCGTTTCGTATCTTATCATTTGTTTACGAGTTTATTAAATCTTTCTCTTAGTCTTACAACTTCATTAACTTTAGATAATGCTTGATTATATTCTGCTTCAACACCAATAAATTTGGCAACATCTTCTGGTGTTACATGATGCCTAGAAGTGTTAACATCTTCTGCAACAGCAGTTTGTCCACCTTGTGTTGGTGCTAGTGATGTAGGTTGACCAGTTGGTGCAATCGAAGTTGGTTGACCTTGTTTATTTTGTGCAACGAAATTATCAATATAACCTAATAACATATTTACAACGTTACTAACTGTATCAAAAACTTTCACCATTTTATCTTTATCAGCACCCCAAATTACTGCATAATTTATTGAGGTAGTTTTTAAATCAAAGCCATATTCTGCCAATATCATCCAAGCAGATAATTCAGCTTGTTGTTCAATTGCACCACGTCCTTCACTTTTTCCAATAAAATATTGTTTTAATAATGGGTCACGTCCACTTAAATATGTTTGATGTAATAATTCATGTGCAAGTTCATGTGCAAGAGTTTTTGTTAAACCAACATCATTGCCCTCATTTTGTAATATATTAATACTACCACTACTACTGCTACCTTTTGCACCACCTAGATCAGCATGTAAACTAACATTAATTCCCTTTTCTTTAGCAAAATTCATTAAAGCATCAAAAATTGGTCTAACATTCTCATTTTTTAAATCATCTTCTGCCCATTTAATGCTATCCATTTTATCTAATGATTCTTGATCAATTAAATCTTCTTTACCTTCCATAACCTTGGTATCCTTAATATCAAAAACTGCTGTTACATCAAATCCATGTCCACTATACCTTCCACGTAATATTATACCAAGTCTTTCCTTTTCACCAGCACCTAATTCATTATAACTATTTTTTCCAACTCTTTTAAGAAATTCTGTTGTTAATTTTTGTTTTTCTTCTCTAGTATATGGTGTTAACGATTTTTTTGCTGGTGACCAAATCCAAATTGGTTTTGCTGTTGATAAGATTTCATGATTTACTTTTTCCCAATTAAATCCACTCTTAACTAATTTACTTTTTGGACTTTGTATCCAAATTAGTAAACTATTATTGAAACTATATTGGTGACCTTGTGCATTTTTAAATGCTTTTATAATTTTGATAGTATTTTTAAATTCTTCATCACTATCTAAATTTACAAGTGTTTCTTTAAATTTTTCTAATCTATTTGTAATTTCAGCTTTTTGTTCAGGTGTTGCTTCAATACTAACCTTTTGTCCATTTACTGGTATTGAAACAGAAGTTGATGGAGTTGAATCAATTGCATTAATAAGTGCATCTAATGATGCAATAATGCCAGATTTGCTATCAACTTCACTTGCACCTTCTAAACCATGTACTTTTTCAAGTGCTGGTTTAATAAATCTGTTAAAAACATTTTGCCATTGATCTTTAGTTTCACCAACATACCAAAACCAATATTTTCCATCCCATTTAGCACCATGATCTTTAAATATTTGTTTATATTTAAAAGTCTCCTTATTTTCTGGTTTTGCAGGGTCAATATATGCAATGAATTTGCCGTTTGGATTTTTAGTTTTACTTACTGTAAAAGCTTCATCAACATCAGTTGTTTTAACACTAATTTTCATCTGAACTATTTTTTAATTGGTTCTTCAAGAACATCACCCATTACAACGTCATATGCTGCTTGAATTTCAGCTTCTAATAATAAACTATCATATTCATCAACAACGTTTAATAATTTAGCAATATCTCTTGATGTTATTTTTTTTGCCATAATATATACATAAATAGTTGTAAATTTATAAAACGTCTCTTAACTTTCCAGCTAAAATTGTGATTGTAAGTACTTGTTTTGTTTGCTTCTCAAAATATGAAATTATTTCAAATCCATCAATAATTAAATCATTTAAAAAGAGTTGTATTTCATTTTGATCAAGAGAATCCTTAAACGTTTTGGTTATCCTGTTGTAACGAATGTATTTGCTGTTCATAGTTGTTTTCTAATAAATAGTTATTGGAAAATTTTCTAAGTTTATCAGATTTACTATACGGATTTGATAATGATTGTGTGAATGCTGTATATTTTGTATTTAAATCGTTAAAATAATGTTCAATTAAGTCAATGTAATTTTCTTGTGTTAAAACATTAAATAATAATAATTTAGAAACAATATAACAACCAGATACTTGACCCATCTTATCAAAGTGTGGATATTTTTCCCTAATTAATTGAACACAACAATGAAATAAATTTAAAGATTGCTCATTTTCGAGTATTTCATTATAAAGGAAAGAATATTTAATTTTAAGATCAACTTGTATTAATTCTGTTGGTAATTGAATTTCTATGTCTATTGGAGTTTGTTCTTCTATCATATCGTTTAATTAAAATGTACACCAAATCGGTAAAAGAATATATGAGTTTATATGAATTTTGAATTTTAAGGATTAAGATATGATAATATGAGACTTGAATTTTGAATACATATCATTATCTTTTTACCATAAGGAACTGTAAAATCGCTAGGCAATTTCGTAGTTTATATAAACCAATACGTCAATGGTGTACAAAATATTTTTAAGCTTCTAGTCGTTCATCATCAGGATTTACACCCCAAGGAATATCAATATTGTGATTATAGCTATCGATATCTTCTTGTAATTTATCGATTTTTTCTTGCAAATCTTTAATCTTTTCAATTTTATAAAGTTCATCGAATTGTGCAACATAAATTCTTTCGATATTTGCAGCAGCATATCCGTTTTGATATTGAACACCAGATACTGTGCTTAAACCATTCCAAAAACTGATTAATGATTTATACTCACTAATCATATAAATTTTTGATTGAATCTGCTCATTTGCAGTATTAATAATCATCTTTAATGATACTAATTGGCTGATCTTATCTTCCAATTGTTCATATAGTTTTGGTACATTGAAAAAATCTATATTAACTGTTCCATCAATAAATGAATTTTTCTGTTGAATCAACCTTTGAAGTGTTGCTATTTCACCAACAAGTGATTTCTTTACTTTTAATGCTTTTTGTAGTTTCATAATTTATAATTTTATACAAATGTAATGTTATTATTTTTTAAATGCAAGTACTATTATAATTTTATTCAATATTATGTGCAAAATTTACTGACCAACCATTTGGCATGAATTGTGGATGCATTATATCTATAAAATGTTGTCTCCACATTTTAATAAATTCATCAATCTTTTCATCAGTATCTAGTTTTTGCATTATATGATAACCATGATCAAAATATTCTTTATTTGTTTTTTTAAATACAAGTGTTTCTTCATGATGATTATCTTTAATCAATTGTAGTAATTTTAAAATTTGAAGATAATTATATTTTATCATAATATCAAAATCAATATTTGTTAATTCTGATAGTTTTTTTATGATTTCAATTTTTTCTTCATTACTTAGAATATTATTAAGTTTCAATAACATCGAAATATTCTTGATAATCTTAGAATATTCAACAGCGTTATTTTTTAACTCAATACAATACATTTTATTCAATTCTGCAATTGTTGGGATACCATAATAAGTTGAGAGATAATTCTTATATTCTGTTGCAACCCTTTCATATTCCATATGTCTTTTATTGTTAATTAAAACAACATCATGATGGCTTCTTGATTTATAACGTTCAGGCAAATAAGTTCTATAGCAATAAGGAACTATATGATGCCGTTGAAGATTATAATCAACACCTGTTACCACACATTGTGGAATCCGTACCGATCTATAAAATTCAGCAGCATCACTTGTCCAATCACCATTCGGTATAAAATTAAATGTAATCTCTTTATCCCCACTAACACGTGCAAGACCTCTGCTAAGATACCACTTAACCTTGTTCTCACCACATGTATACATGTGAGAACCATTGGGGTGATAAACACACCAATTCTCTCTATTCAATTTCCTACTTCCAAATTTTAGCACAGAACTACCCATTTTCAATTGTTCTATAAAATGATTTAAAATCATTACATATTTTATCAAAATCCATTCTTAATATAAATTCTTTGTATGTTCCAACTTTTGATTCTATAAAAGATTCTTGATATTTTCTTATGACAGCACCAAGCGATTTACCCTTTAATTCGGGGTACATTGCCATTATATGGTTGCCATTAAATTTCTCAGAAATGATTCTATTTCTTTCATTTTCAACGGTAAATTCTTTGATCTGATCAATTATTTTAACCTCTGGAAACGCCTGATCAATCATTGGTAAATAAACGTCCTTATCTGCTAAAAAATCATATCGTTTTGGAATGTTATTTTCATTCAAAAATTCAATGAATGCATGATAAGATTTTCTACGTAGATTTCTTTTTCTGTCTATATGTTTTAAGTTTTCAAACTCAAACATCTTAGGATCAAAATATTTATTACCAATTAGATAATCAAAAATTTCTTCAACAGTTTCAAAACCAAGTAAATACCTGTCATAATCATAACCTGCAAATTCAAATATACGTCTAGCATCTTTACTAATAACAATTGATTTAGACATACTACCACTAAAGCTTCTGAATTTGTAGGTCAAACCATTCCAACCATATGATAATCCGAACTTATGATAAACCTTTCCAGAAATATTTCCCAATGGATCAAAATCCATGTACGTCTTTGCAATCTCCCAATTATCTTCACTAATTGGTATTATATCGATTTGAAAATCATCATAATCAAAACTAACCACACCACCGTTGTTATATATTGCTTGTGGTGCAAATTGCTCTTTAATAAATGCTGGTAGATTAATATTCTTCTCTAGGAAATTTTCATCTTGCATTATCATAACATCCAAATCACCATGAGATTCTTTGGTGTTAAAACATTTAATAATATGTGTTTCAACACCTAATTCACGTTGTAATTGAGATGTAATATCTTTTCCAATCCTTATAAATTCATCAGTTTCCTTCCTAGAAGTACTGATTCCATATTTCTTTAATGCATTTCCACCCATAACAACTATATATTAAATGAATGCAGCTGAATTGTTGTATTCAGCTGCAAATATACTTTAAATTTTATTCTAATACAAGGTTTAAAATGATATTTTAAAACTTATTGAAGAATCTTTTACTTTTGGTTCAGTAAAAACTAAATTATCATAATATAAAGTTTCACAAATATTATCTTTAATTTCTTCCAAATCTTGTTCGTAAGTATCAACTAGCATTTCTTCAATACTTACAGAATCATCTTCATTGAAATCATCTTCATCAATTTCTTCATCATCTTCAATGTTTTCAAGATCATTATCTATTTTATATGTCCATACAATTGATTTGCCAACCAATGTTAAATCACCACTAATCCTATCTTGCAAAGTATCATTTTTTTGCATTTCGGTATACACATCTTTAATTTTTACCATTTTTTAATTATTTTTGTAATATTATTATTATTGTTTTAATAAAGACAAATATAGTAATTATATCATTATTTCCAAAGCCTTTTTATTTATTTGTGTGAATAATACCAAAAATAAATATTATTAGTATTTATATATAAAATGAAGGAAATAGAAAGTAATATAATAAACGATTATCCATCAATTGGTGCAAAATTATGTTCAATAAAATACAATATTTCATATAATAAAGTTATGTGGATTAGAGAAAAATTTAGTCTAACTATTAATCAAGAATTATATAGAGGAATTAGACAAGAATATACAAAAAAAGCAATTAGGAAAAAAATAATACACAATGTTGATGAAAATATATTCATGAATAATTTTACTAAAGAATCTGTATATCTACTTGGATTTATTTGGGGTGATGGATATATTTACAAAAATAAAAATCAGAATAGTATTAATATTGAATGTGTTAGTGATGATATTATACAATTAGAACCTATTATTAATAAAACTGGTTTATGGAAATACTATACACGTCAGAGAGAAGGTAGAAGGGAACAAACAACTGTAAATACATCAAACAAAGAATTATGTGATTTTTTGATTGAAAATGATTATCAAATAAAATCAAAGGTTTCACCAAATAAAATATGGAATCTAATACCGTTAGAATACCAGAATTATTTTATATTAGGATGGATTGATGCTGATGGTTGCTTTTATAGAAATGATAAAAATAATGCATCACAATTTTATATTTCTGGTTCATATGAACAAGATTGGTCTGTTTTAGAATTATTATTTAATAATATGAACATTAAATATAATATTCAAAGAATAATAAATAAAAAAAGTAAATATTCGTGTATCAGAGTTACAAATAAAAATGATATTATAAAAATTGGAAATTATATTTATATTGATATAATTCCATTGAGAAGAAAATTTGAAAAATTTCTAAAGATAAAGAAGTAACTAAACTTGTAGAATAGTTACTTCTTTATTATCATTTATTTCAATTAATACAGGTTTATATTCTATTTCATAATTTTCATTTAAAATAGATGCATTTATAAATTGTGTACCTAATATATTAATAGTTCCATGACCGCTATGTATGTGACCTGAACAATGAATACAACAATTAACTCTATTAAAAATTTCATTTATTAATGAAGGCGAACCTAAATGATCTTTTCTACCTTCAACAACATCTAAATATCCATATGCTGGTGAATGTGTAATCAGAATGTCAGTATCATCTGGAATTGCCAGCCAATGTTTTGTCAATTGTTCTTCTGTTTTATTAAATGCCCAATTACAAAATTCCAATTGAACAGGACTACCATAAAACTTTAGACCCATTACTTCAACACCACTATCCTCAAGATATATAACATTATCTGGTGTTAATGATCTTGCAAAACTACCTTCTCTATCATATAACCAATCATGATTACCAGCGATGAAAATTTTATAAGTGTATTGATCTAAACCAGAAAACCACTTCAAAAAATTTCTAATTTCATGTTCTTTACCAACACTTGTCATATCACCAGCACACACAATAATATCAGCAGGTGGCAAAACCAACTGTTTATACTTATTATGCATGTCTGATATGAAACAGATTCTAATCATCTTAAACCTCTACGCTTTCTAATTTATTAATTTCTTCTTTTAGATAGTTAATGCTATCCATAATATCTGTGAAAACTTCATATTTAAATAGTGTTTTAAAATTAGCACTATTATAATAATTATATTCATAATTTGTCCATGTTGGTGCAACACTAAAAAATGTGCTGACAAGACTTAAATTATACACCAACCCATTACTCTCAACTGTTTCTGGTAAATTAGTTAATTCATCAATTACTGATTGATCAACATTATTATGTTTTAAACTTTCCAGAACTTCTTCTCTACTTCTTTTACTCGGATATGCTCCCATAATTATTTATTTTAAGTTAAATTATATTTTATTTTATTAATTTCAATTAATTCTTCAATTGTCTTTGGTTTATAATCAATAGCTTCACAACTAACATTATAATATTTTGGATGATTAATAGTGTATGAATGTAGGTGTCCGTGAATGCACCCACGAAACCTATCTATTTGTGATTCATGAATTGGAATATGTGTTAGAATAAATCCTTTGTATTCAATACAACCAGCTATTGCTTCTACATGCTCCAATAATTTATGACAATGTTTATGACTATCATGATTCCCACCACAAACAACTTTCCTACCATTTAACCTATCAAGTAAATGATAATTTTGATGTTTTTCTAATGTAATATCACCAAGAATATATGTTAGATCATGTTTTGACTTAACAACACTATTGAATTGTTGAATTAAAAATTCGTCATGTTCATCAATATCTGAAAATCCTCGGATATTATTTGCAAGGTTCTTATGACCAAAATGTGGATCGCTGTAAAAAAATACTCCCATAATTATTTAAATTTTTATAAATACAAATGTAAATAAAATAAACAATATTTCAAAGTAATAATTCAGATTTAATTATTTTTTCTCCGTTTCTTTTTG